>Ga0208623_100048_pt1 | contig 178401 bp, 161 predicted proteins | sample HotLakConsUCCL28_FD_184737 | JGI IMG/M metagenome (GOLD analysis project Ga0208623, IMG submission 184737) | Hypersaline microbial mat communities from Hot Lake, Washington, USA - Hot Lake Consortium UCC-L28 (SPAdes) (version 2) ...
GTTCGAGTTCTTCTCGACTTTCCGTAATCGTAATGTTCAAGGGACGAGCCATAGCGATTCGATGTCAATGCAACCTACTTACTAGGGTAAAGAATCGCCTCTCGCTAAGCTGCCTTTGTTAAGCGCAGCGTTACAAAGCATTGGTATAACACAAAATTGATGTCGTGAACCTGTTTGGCTGGCGAAACAACATGGTTCGTTAACAACCAGCCGGGCCGGGGCCAGCAAAGTTGTCCTGAAAACCCGGTTTATGGGGTGCAAAATGTTGCACCAGGGCAACCTTAGGGTAGGCCCTTGAAAAAGTTGTTCTCATATCGGGCTGGTCAGCCTTCTCCCCTGGCCAGGGGCGGGGCCGACCCCTGGGCTACCAGACCGATAATGCGTCGGAACACTCGTAGAGAGATCTGTTGTCTACCATAGAGAGTCGGGAAGATCTGACCCGGCCATTTGCGGAGAACCTGTTTTGTGACCATGCTTAAATTGACGCTTCGTTTAGGATTCATCGCCGCCACGTTAGGGCTAAGCCTGGCCGCAGGGGTGGGTTGCAGCCGTAATCAGGCCGTTCAGACCGACAATGCTCCCCTGGAAGCCGACGCAGCAGCCCCCACCGAGCGAGACCTCAACCGTTTGCGGCTGCTTTATGGTCGGTCGGTGACCACCCTGAATCCTCATCTGGCCAACGGATACCAAGACTTTGAAGCGGCGCGCATTGTATACGAACCCCTGGCCAGCTACGATGCATCGGGTCAGCTGGTGCTGTTTTTGGGGGCCGAAATTCCCACCCTGGAAAACGGCGGCTTGACGGAGGATGGTACAGCAGTTACCTGGAAGCTGCGGCAGGATGTCACCTGGTCAGACGGAGAACCCCTGACTGCCAATGATGTGGTCTTTACCTTCGACTTCATCAGCAATCCAGAAGTGGCAGCAGCAACGGCCCAGTTTTACGACAATGTCGAGGCCGTAGAAGCGGTTGATGACCATACGGTGCGCATCACCTTTAAGGAACCAACCCCGGCCTGGTCTGTCCCTTTTACCGGGCAAACCGGCGGTATCTTACCCCGGCATGTTTTTGAGGACTTTAACGGACTCAATGCCCGAGATGCCGTTGTTAACCTACAACCCGTCGGTACCGGACCTTACATTCCCATTGGTTTTGAGCCTGGCACGGTAATTTTTGAGCCTAACCCCACCTACTGGAATGGGGCTCCGGCCTTTAAGCGGGTAGAACTCAAGGGCGGCATTGCCCCCTATGCGGCGGCGCGGGATGTGATCAAGGCTGGCACTGCCGATTTTGCCCATAACCTGCAGGTAGAGGCATCAGCCCTGGAGGAGTTGGCGACGAACGAACAGGGCGAGATCGTCACCCTGTTCGGCTCCAAGGTAGAGCGCATCATGCTGAACTTCGCCCACCCCTTTGCCCGCACAGAGGATGGCGAACGGGCCAGCCCCACCATTCCCCACCCTTACTTCAGCGATTTGCGGGTAAGGCAGGCGATTAACCTGGCGATCGATCGCCAAACCATTGCCAAAACCCTCTATGGAGACATGGGTCAGCCAACGGCCCAACTGCTGGTGGCCCCCAATCGCTATCAGGCCGAAGAGATTTCCCCTGAGTATGACCTGGAAGCGGCTAAAGCTCTGCTGGATGAGGCCGGATGGATGGACACCGATGGCGACGGCATTCGCGACAAAGACGGCATGCCCATGGAGGTGCTGTTCCAGGCTTCAGTCAACCCCGTGCGCCAGGAAACCCAGGAAATTGTCGCCGACAGCCTGGAATCTTTGGGCATTGATGTGGAAATTGTGCGGGTCAGGGTGGATGATTTCTTCTCGGCTGATCCTAAAGAAACCGATAGCCTGAACCATTTTTATGCCGACATGCAGGTGTATTCCACCGGCAACGAAAGCCCTGATCCCAGTACCTACATGAGCTGGTGGACCTGCGAAAACATGGCCTCTCAGGCTAACAAGTGGCAGGAACCCAATAACGCCCGCTATTGCAATCTGGAGTACGACCGACTCTGGGCCGAAGCTAAGCAAGAGCTTGATCCCCAGAAGCGGGCTGAGCTTTACCAGCAGATGAACCAGTTGCTGGCAGAAGATATCGCTGTCATCCCCGTCGTCCATCGGGCTATGGCCAACGCCGTCAGCAATACCCTGACTGAGGTAGAATTTACCCCCTGGGACGCCAGCACCTGGACCATCCATGCCTGGCAGCGCCACTCTCCGGAGGAGATCTCTGATCCGACTCCCAAAGCAAACTAAACCTTATCCAAGTCCAGAAGTGGAGTTTTGCCTAAGAGAAAACAGAAAACTCCAGATTTCGAGCTGGACCTGGTTTCATGTTTTAGCATAGCTAGCGCATTTACCCTAAGATGATTTCCGTGGTTCTACGGAATGAATATTAACTTTTGTCTGAGCTGGCCGCTTAGCCAATCGTTTTAGGACCAGAAAGTATCCCAGAAAACTCTTTTCAGCCTAAAGGCAGATGCTTGATCCCCAACTTGTTCCCTTCATATCTAGAGGGTTTAGTCGCAATCTAGATTGTCTTGACCATCCTTAAAAGAAACATAAAGAAAAAATGAAGAAAACCCTTGGAATTGCCTGGACTTTTTGAGGCCAAACCCCTGATGGTGGCGTTTCCTGAGGAATTTTTCCCGACCTGAGCGGCGTAAGACAATTAAATTCAGTTTCGCTCTATTCAGGGAATTCCACATGAAACCAATGAAGTTCACCGCTTCATGTTGCAGTCGCTGCAGCCACTACACTCCAGAAGGGAGACGGGGCGGGCACTGCGGTCAGCTAGGAGTACCGGTAAAAGGAAAATGGCGGGCCTGTTCTTTGGCGGTACCCGTTTTCTTGACCAAGCTGGAGGATCTACAACCCCTTGAGATATTGCCCAAGCCCATTGAAATTCGCCTTCCAGACCCTCGATTAGAACCCATGGAGATGGCTGAACGAGGTGAACCCTCAAAGCTTCATATGTCCCTGTAGCCCTAATAACAGGCTCAGACTGTCAGAAACAGTCTGGCCGCAACTAAATCTTTTCCAAGTTCTAAAAAAGAGCATCTCCTCAAGGGCGGAGATGCTCTTTTTTGCTAAGTCTCTAAGGCAACCAGGGATATTGTCTGAAGTCAGGGGGGCGTTTCTCTAAAAACGCTTGTTTGCCTTCGCTGCCCTCTGCGGTCATGTAGTAGAGCAGGGTAGCGTTGCCCGCCAGTTCCTGTAGCCCGGCCTGGCCGTCGCAGTCGGCGTTAAAGGCGGCCTTCAGGCAGCGGATGGCAATGGGACTTTTCTGCAGAATCTCTTGAGCCCACTGCACTCCCTCGGCTTCTAGCTGCTCTACCGGCACGACACAGTTGACTAAACCCATGTCCAGGGCCTGCTGGGCATCGTACTGGCGGCACAGGTACCAGATTTCCCGAGCCTTTTTTTGCCCCACAATGCGGGCTAAATAGCTGGCCCCAAAGCCACCATCAAAGCTGCCCACCTTAGGCCCGGTCTGGCCGAAGATGGCGTTATCCGCCGCAATGGTGAGGTCGCACACCACATGCAGCACATGCCCTCCCCCGATGGCGTACCCGGCAACCAGGGCAATTACCACTTTGGGCATAGAGCGAATCAGCCGCTGCAGATCCAGCACGTTGAGGCGGGGGACTCCTTCGTCATCCACATAGCCCGCCTGGCCCCTCACGCTCTGGTCTCCGCCTGAACAGAAGGCGTACTTACCGTCGGTGTGTGGGCCTGCCCCGGTCAGCAGCACCACGCCAATGCGGCTGTCTTCGCGGGCGTTGCAAAAGGCGTCGTACATTTCGGCAACGGTTTTGGGCCGAAAGGCATTGCGTTTGTGGGGGCGGTTGATGGTGATTTTGGCAATGCCATCAGCCTTGTGATAAAGGATGTCTTCGTAGGGTTTTACGATTTGCCAGTCAACCTGCATAGAGGGGGCGAGTCCAAAAACGATGATTTCGACCTTAAGCCTCTCACACCGGGGGCGGTCTCGGGAACGTTAAGAACCTTCGCGCCCCGCTTCTCAATTGCCTGCCCCTACATAACAATGGGAAACGGACTTAATGGTTTGCAACATTCAGCAGGAACTAACCCTGCCCTAATTCATCGAACACTATGGCTTATTACTGGTTCAAAGCATTTCACATCGTCGGCGTGGTGGTCTGGTTTGCCGGGCTGTTCTATCTGGTGCGGCTGTTCATTTACCACGTAGAAGCTCAGGCAGAACCGGAACCGGCCCAGAGCATTCTTAAAAACCAGTACGCAATTATGGAGAAACGCCTCTACAACATCATCACCACCCCCGGTATGGTGGTCACGGTGGCCATGGCAGGGGCGCTACTCTGGCAGATGCCGGAATATCTCCACAACGGCTGGATGCACGCCAAGCTGGGGCTGGTGGGGCTGTTGCTGGGGTATCACGTCTATTGTGGTCGGCTGATGAAAAAGCTGGCCAACGATGAATGTCAGTGGTCCAGCAAACAACTGCGGGCCTTAAACGAAGCCCCCACCCTGCTGCTGGTAACCATTGTGATGCTGGTGGTGTTTAAGAACAACTTCCCCACCACGGTGACCCCCTGGCTGATTTTTGGCCTGATTGTGGTGATGGCAGCTACCATTCAGCTCTACGCCCGCAAACGCCGGTTGGATAAGGCCAGGCAAACTGCGGCAGAAACGCCCGAACCTCAGGCTCTACAGCAGTCATAGAGCAGGAAACATCGCTTTCAAGGCACGGTAGCTACCGTGCTTTTTTTGTGGCCATTGTTATGAGGTGCCATGAAACGTCGTAGTGGAAGACAACTGGCTGGAAAGCGTCACTGCCGAGGGACTGATCGGTCTGGGCCATACCCTGGAGCCGACCCGCGTCCTCGGCACAGTAAACGCTGTGCCAGTGCAGCCTAAGAGTGCTTTCCAGGCGGTGGCTGAACCGACTCGATACCAGGGCGGTAGTGCTATGACCGTGCATTAACTTAACCTGGGGGCAAAACCTTAAGAAGTGTTGCGATTTCTGAAAACAGTAATTAATATTTATTCACAAGAGGTTTTTCTCTGACCAACGCAGTATCCAAAGAGGTATACCGTCATGGCTGAAGAGCAACAAGCTAAGTTTGGGTTCACTCAGTTCGCCGAGAACTGGAATGGTCGTCTGGCTATGCTGGGCTTTGTCATTGGTCTGGCTACCGAATTTCTGACCGGCAAAGGCATCCTGGAGCAAATTGGCTTGATGTAAGTCATTTAAGCAGGATCGGGGCATTCTCCCTCCTGCGACAGAGGCTGTCCAGTCAAGACTTTCCAAGTTAGATATTGGGGTTTTGTCTGGAACCCGTCTGTCTCCACGGCATGCTGAACATTTAGAGGAATTACCAGGGGCGAACCAGTCGCCCCTTTTTTGTTGCTGTCAATTCTGCTGTGTCAATGCTGATGAAGCTGCTTTTGGGCGCAGATTTGACCCACCCCGCTGGCTGGGCTGCCGCTCCTTCACTAGACATACTTCACTAGACAGACAAGGGGAAATGGCTCGAAATGTCACGCTCAGGGGCAAGATGCCTGTGGGGGCTACTCATCCTCTTCCGGAGCGACCCAGGTGCCTACTACTCGCAGCTCATCAGGCATCACCGTATCATCCTGAAACTCCAGCACCGTTTCCCCATAGCCCAGGTAGCCTGACTCGGCAAACGACAGCAGCATCCGCCCCAGGGCTGGCCAGACAATGTCGGCAAACTCCCAATCCTTGTCAAACATGGCCCGGTCTGCGATGGACCTCAAGGCCCAGAAGTAACTGTTACGGACGACAGACCCTTTCTTTTTGTAGAAGGGCACATCTTCGTGGTGCAGATAAAGGATTTGCTGATCAATTCGAGCGCGCATAGATCACGGATAACGTCTGCTCGCTTGTTACCTTATCCCGTTTCTGTGAATCAGGGCTACTTACCGGAGCAGGGGGACAGGGGGGCAAGCTGTGTTGTCGCGATACAGAGAATGGGTATTATCCCATTTCTCCAGAGTCTGATGACATCTGATTACAGCAGATGCAAACGCTGAATCGTTAAGGACTGAGCCATTGATCCAGGTGCTGGGTCCGCCCTGGACGAAGCGAGGCAGTTGTCCGATCGCCCTGAGCTGGTCGGTAAAAAGTCCTGTTCACCACAGAGTACCTGTTTCCTAACTCAAAACTGTCACTCCAGTCTGGGTAAACGGAACGGTAGGATAGAGGAAGAGTTCATATTTTTTTACATCGTATGGTCGCTGCGGTTTGTCTTCAAAACGTCCACAAGGTCTATGGTGGAATGCCGGTTGTTAATGATCTGTCTCTCGCCATTGAGTCGGGCGAAGTGTTTGGCCTGCTGGGGCCAAATGGGGCAGGCAAATCTACCACCATACGAATGCTGACAACCCTGACCCGCCCCAGCGAAGGGCAGGTTGTCGTGGCAGGCTATGACGTGAACCGCCAGCAGCTGGACGTGCGTCGCCAGATTGGTGTGGTGCTGCAGCAGACCAGCGTAGACGGTGACCTTACCGTGTGGGAGAACATGGAGTTCCATGGCCGCATGCACCATATTCCCCCCCAGCAACGGCGGCGTGACATCGCGACCTGGCTGGACTACGTGGAGCTGACCGACCGTCGGGACGACAAGGTAAAGACCCTCTCCGGCGGCATGAAACGACGGCTACAGATTGCCCGCGCCCTGTTGCATAACCCCAAAATTCTGTTCCTGGACGAACCCACCGTGGGGCTTGATCCCCAAACCCGTCGTCGCCTGTGGGAAATCATTCAGGGCCTCAACCAGCAGGGCATGACCATGCTGCTGACTACCCACTACATGGATGAGGTGGAGTATCTCTGCGATCGCATCGGCATCCTCGACCAGGGCAAGCTGATTGAAATTGGCACCCTCGATCAGCTGCGCCAGCGCCACGGGCAGGGTATCGTCATGACCCAGCGGGGCGACCGATGGGATTACCAATTCTTTCCCACCCTGGAGCATGCCAATCAGTACCTCGACCAGCAGCCCGACAAAACCGGCATGATGACCCGGCCTTCCAACCTGGAAGATATCTTTGTGGAGCTGACGGGGCGCAATTTAGATTAATCCTCGCGAGAATCGACTACTCTAGAGGCTTGAACTGGTTTAGTACAAAGGTGCTGTATGCCTGGTCTGGCCTCCACCATCGAAGCCATTCTCTATCTCAAGGGGCAACCGTTGACCATCGCCAGGCTGGCGGAACTGGCCCGGTGCGCTCGGGAAGACATCGAAGAAGGGTTGATTGAGTTGATGGACGAGTACGCCCACCGGGACGGTGCCCTGGAGCTGGTCGAAACCGCCGATGGCTACAGTCTGCAGCTCAAGGAGCGGTATCGCTTTTTAGTCGATACCCTGATTCCCCTCGATTTAGGGGTCGGTGCCCTGCGCACCCTGGCCGCCATCGCCCTGAAGGGACCGATTCCCCAAACAGACTTGGTGGATTTACGCGGTTCCGGGGCCTATCAGCATGTGCAGGAACTGGTAGAACAGGGCTTTGTGAAGAAACGCCGACAGCCGGAAGGCCGCTCTTCCCTGGTGCAGGTGACCGAAAAGTTTTATCAACACTTCGAAATTGATCAGCTGCCAGAAATTAAACGAAAGCCCTCAACCTCCCACCAGGGGGAAGATTCATCGCCTCCTTCCCCCTCAGAAGCAGATGAAGAGGCCCAGTCCTGACCGACTTTCATGATTTGTTAAGCTATTATCGGGAATATTAATAGTAGGTACAGGCTGAGGTTGATCTAGCTGACGATTACGTTAGAGTGAAATGGCAGAAAGTATTGTATTTCATCTCCCTCCAGTCTGAACGTCGTGACCAGAGGTCTTTGTTTTTCTATGGTTTTCAACCCTGAAGACGCTGAATTCATCGGTATGTCCACAGATAGTGACCATCCCAATGAGTTGCTCAAGTACCTGCAGCACCAGTCTCCTGAGGTGCTAACACGGGTGGCCCAGTCTGTGAGTGGTGAAATTAAGCAAATTATTGCTCAAAATGTTCAGGGCTTGGTGGGTGTGCTGCCTTCAGAGGGTTTCAATGTGCAGGTAACCACTGATCGCGAAAACCTCGCGGGTCTCCTGGCGTCCGCCATGATGACGGGCTACTTCCTGCGGCAAATGGAGCAGCGAATGGAATTAGAACACCGAGTCTCCGGTTCTTTCTTAGGCACAGATAGCGACTTTGAAGACTAAGGTGACAGCGAGGGCCAAGATTTAACCCCGACTGGTAGCATAGGGCCGAGTTCATCAAGGCTTTAGCTACCTTGGTTGCTAGAGCGTTGCAACATTCACTAAAGAGCAACTCATTTACTTGAATTGTCGTGCTGACAAGCCATCAGGTCGCTTGAACTGCTCTGGTGGCAGACTCAAAAGCCGATGGGGACTGCCCCTGTCGGCTGTTTTTGTGTACCGGTTGCTCGCCTTATCGACCAGAGCGGTTCCCAGCGGAGGGGGCAGAGGTTACAACAACGACCTGGCTTTACGAATTGTGCAGGGAAAAACGCCAACGAGCATGGCGAAGGCTTCATCTGGAACCTGCTGGACGATGTCCTGATCGAAGTAGCTCTTAAACTGCTCTAAAATGAGCTGAGACCGCTCCAGGGCGTCGGGCTTGTCGGTGAAGTTTTGGGTTAACCGCACCCACTGCAGGCGAATTCTGAGGGCTTTTTGTTGCTCTTCTGCCGATTGAGGCGAAATTAAAGAGAGGCTTCCCAGAGCGGTAAAGCTATTGCATTCGGTATCGAGGCCACCCCCAATGGCTGCACCGGGGCCTGCAAATTCGGTGTAAAAACCTTTATTTATAATTAGCCCATTACGCTTACGGGCATTGACAACCCAGAGATCAGCCCCCCGAATTTTTGATAAAATTTCGTCGTGCAATGTTTCCTCGTCGTTTAGAGAAGCACGAATTTGATACTGGTTAGACGCAACGGTTTCGGCATATGTCCCAGGACAGCTCAAATCGCTTGCATGGGAAGAGTCTAAATTCCTCCCATACCGCTGCTTCAGGACATTGTGCTCGAAATTGAGACTCATGTTTGTCGACTAACCAACAGTCACAACAGCCAGACTAAGAACGTTCTAGCGCAGTATTCATCAGTAGCTCGAGGGCGTTTACAGGTTATTAGCTACTATAGAATGCCTTCAAGCCCGCCGTTAGTAAGTTTTTTCAATAGAAAACTCTAAACGCGGAGCGAGAAAATGGAACTTGCTTTTTAGACTCTTTTACCCTGGTGAATTAAAGCCCTCAAAGGTCCGGCACTTTATTCTAGGGTACATATACCCAAGCTGACTGTCTCAAATATCATGGCTTGCTAAAGGAGCCGTAAAATCATGGCTGACAAATTAAGATTTCTATGAAGTTACTCCGCAGGAGCGGAGCGGCATTTCTATGAACTAAACCTTTTCCAAGTCCAGAAGTGGAGTTTTGCCTTAGAGAAAACTCCACTTCTGGACTTGGTATCCATCGCCTGGTCAGCGAGGGAGTGGCTTAATGGGGATGGGGCGGCATCTCGGTTGTGTGAGTGGCCTGGGGGGCAAGGGATTTATGCATTAAGAGCCTTCTGGCTTGTAACCCCAGCCAGCTGTAGGGGGTTTCTTCAGCGTGAAACAGGCTGAAGCCGGCCTTCTGGTAAAGATTACGGGCCTGAACATTGTCTTCCATGACGTGCAGATAAATGTCTCGGAACTGCCAGCTCAGGGCCATTTGCTCCGCGTAGACCAGCAAAGACAGAGCGATACCTCGACGTCTCAAGTCGACCCTGACCGCCAGGTTAGATAAATAAACGTATTTGGGGCTTAACGCCTGCCATGGCCAGGACTGTCGTTCCGAGAGTTCCAGGGTGCCCGCTATGGATCCTGCCCCCATCCGATGCTCCGGATAGTCGGGTCCGGTATTGAAGGTCGAAGTTTGGGTGGCCGCATCCACTGCGGTCAGGCAAAGGTAATGGGATTTTTTAGCGTTAATCCGTTGCTTCAAGTCTTCCTGAATACCGAGCTTGACCACGGGGTAGGCCCACCCCATCCATCCGGTGCGACGATAGAAACTACTGGTCAGCAAATCGGTGAGCTGGGGCAAATCGTCCTGAACCGCCCGGCGAATCATTGGCTGAGGTGAAGGCTGGGCAGGGTTCGGCGGGATATTATCAAGCTGAAAATGAGTCATAGCTCCAACAAGCGCAGGCCGGCCCCCAGCCCTCGACTGAAAACTTTTGAGGCTTCTCTAAACACTTATAGCAATCTACCCCGCCATTTGGTCTGATAACCGGGTAGTAGAGACAATCTCGGTGGCTAAGATGGAGTCGGTGCTGGGGTAAACTGTGCCCCCCAGGAATAGGTATGGACGGTTCCTCTTTACTAACCAATCTGTGGCGGCCCAGGCAGTCTAAATGGTTGTGGCCTCTGGTGGGAACTGGGTCATTGCTAGTGCATGGTCTGGTGTTGGTGCTGGTGCGATCGCTCACCCTTGAGGTGGTAGAACAGCTCCCCCCCGCAACAGATCCCTCGCCCATTCAGTTGATCACTCTGTCGCCAGACTCTGACCTGTCCGTCGGGTCCGATTTAGAGTCGGCACCTTCTGCCCCCAGTGAACCTGACGCGAGGGCTGATGCCGCCTCGTCGGAGCCCCTGCCCCGTCCGGAGGTGCACCCCCCCCCTGCGGAACCGTTTTCTCCCCCGATACCCCAGCCTCAACCTCCCACGATAAGACCAGAACCTCCGGTAGTTTCCCCCCCACAGTTCCCTCCTGCCTCGGACCCCCTGCCTGCTAATTCGCCATCGTTTCCCTCCGCTGATCCCCCGCCTCCTGTAGTGGCTCCGGCCCCGCCGGTCTCGCCTCCTGTGGCAGAATCTCCTCCTTGGGTAGAGCAGCCACAGGTAGAGCAGCCACGGGTAGAGCAGCCACGGGTAGAGCAGCCACGGGTAGAGCAGCCACCCTCTATTCCCCCTCCAAATCCCCAACCTGCGACAGCCTCAGAGGATCCAGTACCTCCTGCTGGGGCAGAAACGGAGGGGATATCCGACGGTGAAGCAGGGGCTACTGCTGGTATGGCCGAAAGCCTAGAACAGGCAGGCCAGTTAACCACCCGCATTCGGCCCAATCCTATGGGGCGGGATATTCCTGACGTTGCCCCACAGCTGCAGGGGAGCAATACTATTGCAGTTCAACCTCTTCCCCTGGGATGTGCCGTAGAGAACTTATCGGCCCTGATGGCGGCGGTGCCTGCTGCTACCGTGCAGCTGCAAGTTTTAGTGGAGACAGATGGGCGTATCTCTGCGGCCTATGTTGTTCCAGGGCAGGGTAGCGGTAATGATGCGGTGGATTCGCTGGCGGCCTGCCTGGTGCAAGATCGGCTTTCCTTAATTCCGGCTTATGCGGGCGGTGCTCCCATCAGGACCGATGCCTTTATTCTGGAGACCCAGATCAATTTTTAGCCCTAACCGCTGTGGTAGGATAGAGGCTGCATAAAAACAATAGTGCGGTTTTGTGCGGGTGTGTTTTATGCGGGTGTAGTTTAGTGGTAAAACCTTAGCCTTCCAAGCTAATGATGGGGGTTCGATTCCCCCCACCCGCTTTCTGTATACTGACCTGTGGCTCAGCGTCAAAGTTCAGGGCGAAAAAAGTCCCCTGTGGCCAGCCTGGATTCACTGGTAGAATAAGGCTCTGTCCGATTATCGAGATCTCTATGCTTAAGCGTTCCCCTTTCGACAGTAACCAGATTATGCGGCGCACCGAAGATCTGATTCAGGCCGCTTCAAACCGTTATCGGATTACGGTGCAGGTTGCAAATCGGGCCCAGCGTCGTCGATTTGAAGACTTTGAAAACTACGAAGACCCGAAAATGAAGCCCGTGCTCAGGGCCATCATCGAGATGTCTGATGAGCTTACTCAGCCAGAAATTATTGGCGAATAGTCGCGAGTGAGTCATGGTAGCTTCCAGCCCTTCCCCTGGGCCTAACTTGCAGCGGTTTGTCAAGGAAGGCCAGGGCTGGCGTATCGGGTGGAATGGTGCTGCGCCGACTTACCAGGGGCTGCTGGGGGGGAATGGCTGGGCCTTAGAATTGACGACTACAGAGTTTCAAGATTTTTGTCGTTTGGCTCAGCGCCTGGCCCAGACCATGGCTACCATGGCTACAGAGTTGATGGATGAGGAGCGCATTGCCTGTGAGGCAGAGTCAGAGGCGGTCTGGGTTGAGGTAGAAGGATTTCCTCACACTTACTCTCTGCGTTTCATCTTGACCACAGGTCGACAATGTGAGGGGGCATGGCCGGCGACGGCGGTCCCAGAATTGTTGGCTGCAATCGGTGGCCTGACCTTGTTTTGAACGATGTGTCTCTCCTGGAGCCAAATCTCAGGCCAAATCCCAGTCGTATCCACAAGTTATCGGAGCAAAGGGGCTTTGCTTTGACGAGATGCCGATTTTAATTGGGAAGTTTTGAAATTGGATGCGATATCAGGCATCTCCCTCAGCCAAGAACCTTGAGATTTTTGGCTGAGAGGCCAGAAATCTGGTTTATGGCTAGAATTTTGGGAAAACTGAAGCCAGAATTGCAGTGATTCCCATGCTGGTTCAGTCCCTTGCCTTAACGGGTAAGGAGACGATTGTCAGCCAGGTCGCCCTCCCAGCGTTAGCAAATAAGCAATTACCATTGACCTGCACAGACTGGCCAGAGGGATTAATCTACTGCCTGATTTGGAGCCTGCTATGCATCTTCGGATAAAAAAGGACACCTACCTGAAAAAGCAGCTGAAGATGGCGGATCAGCTATCGGATGCCGATAAGGTTTTGGTCGCTGCAGATAAAACCTTTGATATTCAATACTACGTTGATGTGGGCAACCACTGGCAAATAGAGCTGACTAAGCCCGAGTTCGGCGACAACCAGCCTACGACCTGGTACGTTTATGAACCCGACGTAGAACTGAAAACCACGGTCACCCTGTCGGTGGTCAGCGATACGTTGTTCAAGCTGGAGCCTAAACTTTCTAGCACTCTACGCAGTCAGCAGAAGGTGTTTGTGGCCAATGGTACCGAATATGCACTGCTGGCCTATTTACCGGCAGCGGGCAATCACCTCAAAATTACTCTGGCAGGGGCTAACTTAGGGCCTGAACAACGTAATACCTGGTTCGTTTATAAGCCAGATGTAAAAGTCGCTGGCGACCGCCTGGAGCTGCGAATCGTGGGAGATACGCTGTTCAAGACCCAACCCAAACTGTCGAGCGAATTAGACGCGGGCGATAAGGTCTTTGTGAAGAAGGGAACGGTGTTTCAACTCAACTCTTACGGTGAGATTGAACGCAACCACATCAAAGTGTCCCTGGAGGGAGCATTCCTGGGTCCTAAACATCTCACCACCTGGTACGCTTACGTTCCCGATCTGGAAATCAACGGCAACACTCCCGGCAATCGCCCGAATGATACCGGTACCGGGTCTCAGCCAGCGAATCCGACAGATCCCGGCAAGCCTATGAAGTTTCCAGGCTTTGACGGTACCTACTATATGAACTACCCGATCATCTGGAAAACCTCCTACGGAGAGCGCGGGCATTTTACCTGGGGAGAAGCGACCCACGGGGGCACTCGCATTCCTGAAAGCCAAAGTGTCGTCTACGGTATTGTGCGGATAGCCAAAGCCCTGGAGGATATTCGTCACCTCTACGGCGGACGCTCCATCAGCATCAATTCCTGGTATCGCCCCCCTGCGATTAATCGAGCTGTGGGGGGTGCCCGCTACTCTCGCCATCTGCAGGGAGATGCAGTGGATTTCAATGTCGCCGGGGTGCATCCCCACGATGTGTACCAGCGGTTAGATGGCTGGTGGGGCAACCGTGGCGGTCTGGCCAGCTCGTCCGCATTCACCCACATCGACACCAGGGGCTACCGCGCCCGCTGGTCTTACGGCTATTAGACCAGGCCACACTATCGAGAATTTTCTTTGGCATCCTCTGATAGAAAGCAACTCCTGTGTTATTCTAGTTGAGCACGATTTTTGTGCCTCGGGGCGTAGCGCAGCTTGGTAGCGCACCACTTTGGGGTAGTGGGGGTCGTGGGTTCAAATCCCGCCGCTCCGATTGAGTTACAGGGCCGGGACCACCTTTAATTAGGAGGTCCCGGCCCTGTAGTATAGGCGTATCATGGCGCAAGTTGGCGTACTTAGATACCTGTTAGGGGGCATCTCCTCGGGGACACTGGCGGCCAGGCTTTTGAGAAGAAAATCATTCTCCAGGGCGGCGGTATCGCGCTTTATCTTCAAACTCATCTTGGAGGGTTCCCGCTTCAGCAGACTTACGCTGAGACGACGGAGCAAGGTAAAACCGCACCTCGGTCGTGGTTTTGTTCCGCAGGATCCGAGTGCTTAGCACCATTACCATCGTCGTTAAGTGCGATGTCCCTGAAATTGCACTGCGTTTCATTTCGATTGGTTTACACGTTCGATGCGTCGCCATTTCCTGCTCGTATCTCTCAGGGGCAAACCTGAATTTATGGGTGAGTAGCGTGGTGTTGAGTTTACGAGACCCACGGATTACCTGCCCCCGTAGGACGCACTGCGTTTGACCCACGCTACAGCGCCCCCGAATTTTTAGCACTGACAGAGCACTGGCTTTTAAGTGCTAAAGTTCACTTCGAGCCAGTACGCTCTTCTGCCTTCTACCTTCCGCTTCTGCCTTCCACCTCCTGCCTTTCCCTATGTCTGCAGTTGATATTTTGATCCTGTCCAATGGCCCCGGCGAACTGTCTACCTGGGTGCGTCCGGTGGTAAAAGCCCTGCGTCGTCGGCTTCCAGCTCATAACCAGGCCAGAATTTCTGTTGTGCTGTCGCCCTGTGCCAACGCCTCGGGCCGCGAGGCCGACATTGCCCGCAGCTTTCCGGAGGTCGATCGGGTGCAGGGGGTAGAGCATTTCTTTCCGTTTTTGCTGCTTGGTAAGACTGTAGAAGATTGGGACTGGCATCCCCAGGGGGTGGTCGTGTTTTTGGGGGGAGATCAGTTTTACCCCCTGGTGATTGGCAAGCGGCTCGGCTACCGCACGGTGATCTACGCCGAATGGGATGCCCGCTGGCACCGCTGGATTGACCGCTTCGCCTGCATGAAGCCTGGAATTGTAGATGCGGCCCCTCCCCAGTTTCGCCACAAATGCGACACCGTAGGCGATCTCATGGCCGATGTTGGGGCCGATGCCGAACTTTCCCAGGGCGTTCGAGATCAGCTGGGGCTGTTGCCTGAGGAAGCATTGATCGGCCTCATGCCCGGCTCCAAAAAAGATAAGCTCACCGTCGGCTTGCCCTTCTGCCTCGGTACCGCCGAAGCTATCCATAGGCTGTGGCCTAACGCTAAATTTGTGATTCCCGTTGCGCCACTGCTGTCGGTTCAGCAGCTAGCTCAATTTGCCGATAGGTCGCAAAATGCATCCATTCAACTTTTTCCAGGAGCCACCACCGCCACCCTGGAGGATGCCGATGCACCTGTGCCCCGGTTGCGAACCCCTGGGGGAGTGGAGGTGATGCTGTGGCAGCAAAATCCGGCCTATGACCTGATGAGTCAGTTTCGTCTTTGCGTCACCACCATTGGAGCGAACACCGCAGAACTCGGGTCTCTGGGAGTGCCTATGATGGTGCTGCTACCTACCCAAAAGCTAGACGTCATGAAAGCCTGGGATGGAATTCTGGGGCTGCTGGCCAACCTGCCGCTAGTGGGGAGTAGCTTTGCCAAGGGGATCAACGCCCTGGCCCTACGACACATTTATAAAAAAGGACGCCTGTTTGCCTGGCCTAACATCTGGGCGAAGCGCGAAATTGTGCCGGAACTCATCGGGCGACTGCATCCAGCCCAGGTGGCGAAACAGGTGGTGGACTATCTGGAGCATCCAGAAAGGTTGGTAGCGATCCAGCAAGACCTGCGTTCCGTGAGGGGCGAGTCGGGGGCTGCTGAGAAACTGGCCGATATGGTGATGCAGGAGCTGGAAGTGTTTGCCAAGGCCAAGTAACGTGGTGTACAGTCTTCATTCCTAAAAGAAGCTTTAGAACACAAACACCAGCTCAATTTCCCAATCGTTGCCCTGACGATTGATTTTGATGTCACGAATAAATTCCCGAAAGAAGAACCGTCGCTCTGACTCAGACAGGTCGAGCCAGAACTGAGGAATCGCCACCGCCTGGGAGAGTTCCTGCAGGTTAACCGGGGGCAGCTGAGCAATGTGCTGCTGCAGTTCTGCAATTTCGCCCCGCAGGTTGTAACGACGGAGATCAGCCGTTTCTTGATCCAGCACTCCCGTTTCTATCAGGGAGGGGAGCTGGGCCAGAGCGGCTTCTTTTTGGGCGATTTGAGCCTGAAAGAGTTCCGGTGAGGGCGGTCCCGCACTGGTTTCCCCTGGGATGGAAATTGAGTTCTGCAGACTGCTGACCGCCTGGGGAAGATACTGACAGATTTGAGTAATGATGCGCCGTAACGCCAGGTCGTAGGGAATTGCTTTGCACTTGGGGCGTTGGGGGCAATCTACCGGGCGCAGGTACAGGTAAACCTTGTCTTTTTTGTGGATGGTTGTTTTCGATATGGCTATGCGGGTGCCGCATTCTCCGCAGCTCACCAACCCGGCGAGGGACCGCAATGCCCCGGCAGTTCTGGGGGGGAGCTGGCTGTTACGGCGCAGAAGGCGATCGATTTGGGCGGCGGCATCCCGCGAAATAATGGCAGCGTGGGTGTCACGCATGACCTGCCCGTCGCCATACTGCAAATCACCCCGGTAGACAGGATGGGTGAGCCATCGCCGCCCGGTAGAGACAGAAATACGCTTGCCGAACCGGCGTTCTACAAACCGCACCGCTCCCCGCAGAGAACCGTACAGCAGAAATTCCTCCACAAAAGCGGTGACCACCGGGGCAGCCATGCGGTCGATAATGTAGCGCTCCTGACCGCGCCGGTACCCGTAGGGGGCCTTGCCGGGGGGAGGCAGGGTTTTGAGACGATTGCGGGCATGACCGGCCTTCAGTTGGCGGCTTCGCTGGCGGTTTTGAACCTCTCCGGCCAGCTGCAGCAGAGCGACTTTAGAAAGTGCCGCTCCTGAGGTTTGGGCACTGAGGGTCTGATCGGGGGCATTGGCATTCCAGGCAATAACCGCAGTGCCCTGGTGTTCTAACTCGGTGATGCATTGTCCCACTTCTTCCAGGGTGTTGCCCAGGGCATCAAACCCGGCCACCAGTAGAATATCTGCCGGGTCGGTACGGTTGTCTGTCAGGAGCTGCCGCAGTTGGGGGCGATAGCCTGGGCTGGAGGGGATGGCCTGATCAACATAGTGTTGATGCACGTTATCGTTGCTCAATTCCAAAAGGGCTTGAGCGTCTGACTCCTGATCCTGGTAGCAGTAGGCAATGACCCGCATGGATGGGTTAAAAGGTTGCTTTCAGAGATTCGCGAACTCTGACGGCCTGGGTGTCGTCTTCACTGGCCACCACGATCATTACTGTGGTGGAATTGGCATGATCCAGACAGACAAATAAGGCGGTAACGTCTGCAGAACGTCCGGCAACGCTGGTGGTATCCCCCGAGATATTTTCCATCCCTTCAGCTTCAAGGGCTGCTTCGCCCCGTCGTATGCAGTCGGCCACAGAAATTTCTGATTCGCGCCAGGAATAAAAAACTCCAGGGGGTTCGGCCAGGGCCACCATTGGAGTTGTCACACTAAGGCCGATAACAGCAAACATTGCGGATTTAAGACCACTGTTGATCATTTCCATAATTCCTATAAATTACGGGTTGCACCCTGCTGCCTCACAGTTGGGCTGGGCCAAACCGAACCAGCAGGGATAATACTACCGATAGAACAGCCTAACCTAACCGTAAGGCTGGATGCCAAAACCATCGCTGCCAATCAGGGCTGTACATGGCAAGATGGTTGGGTAAGGAATGGGGATGCAATAACGTGGGATAGCCGTCTCGGCTGTCCAAGAGCAGGCCAGATGCCTGCCCTACAAAATTTGGATGTTATAAAATCCTTATTCCCAAGCCAAGGTGATGTGAAGCAGAGGCGAGTTTATTGCAAATTACCTATTTGGGCACCAGTTCAGGCGTGCCGACCCGCTCCCGTAATGTATCCAGCGTAGCGTTGCGGCTACCCCAACGGGCTGAGGTCTGGCTGTTTGACTGCGGCGAAGGAACTCAACATCAATTTTTGCGCAGCGAGTTTAAGTCCAGCCAGATTCGCCGCATTTTTATCACCCATATGCATGGCGACCATATCTTTGGTCTGATGGGTTTGCTGGCCAGTTGCGGTCTGGCGGGCAACCGACAACAGCGCATCGATATTTACGGTCCTAAGCCCCTTAACGACTATTTACAAGCCAGCCGCCGCTACTCCCAGACGCACTTTTCTCTGCCGATTAAGGTTCACACCGTTGAACCAGGGTTGGTATTTGAAGATGAAGAATTTCGCGTGGTGTGTGAGCTACTAGAGCATCGAGTTCCTGCCTTCGGCTACCGGGTGGAGGAGCGCGATCGCACCGGTCGTTTTGACGTTAAACGGGCAAAGGCCATGGGCATTCCTGCCGGCCCCATTTACGGCCAACTCAAGCAGGGTAAGCGGGTCAAACTACCAGATGGTCGCATCATCAACGGCAACGACTTATGCGGCCCCACCCTGCCCGGTCGTAAGTTTGTGTACTGCACCGACACCATCTTCTGTGAGCGATCCATAGAACTGGCCCAGGGGGCAGATGTGCTCAGCCATGAGGCCACTTTCTCCCATCGGGATGCAGAACTGGCTTACCAGCGCCTGCACTCTACTTCAACCATGGCGGCTCAGGTGGCGCTGGCGGCTCAGGTTAAGCAGCTGATTATTACCCACTTCAGCCCCCGATACGCTCCCGGCAACGACATTGAGCTGAAGGATTTGCTGGCAGAAGCCAGGGCCATTTTCCCAGACACCATCATGGCCCACGACTTTATGACCTATGACATTGTCCGCCAGGAAGAGAAGACGCTGGTATCTTCAGCATCGTAGAGACCACGGGGGTCAGACCTTTTTTCGGCTCTAATGTCGTCTAATCGTCGATGAATTTCCCCTAAATGATGGCCATCGTCTACCGCCATCCGAGGGGTGGGCACATCGTAGTTGGGCCAGGTGTGCAGGTCATGGCAGGGGCAGGGAAACTTCATTGTGCCCAGGGTGGGTACGGCGACGGGCATCTCGCAGCGGGCGCAGGGGGTAACTTCCCATCCTGAGGTCATCATTTCGGCTACGGTTTGAGTTGTGCCTTTGAGGTAGCAACCTTCACCCCGGCTTTCCATAATGCGCTGCCAGCACTCCTCGAAAGATTGGCTATAGCCGTTCTTGTAATAAACCGGGCAGGGCAGGCACTCGTCGCGGTCACCAGCCAGCACCACCGGCTTACCCAACTGAAACCAGTGGGCTAAAAAACTTCGAATTTGCTCTTGGCTTGCCATAGAACCACTCCATGTGCGTCGTTGAATATGCCCAGCCTAGGGAAGGGTCCGCACATATCCGTGTAGTTAAATCCTAGCCCTTACAGGGGTAACCATCTTCCATTGAGGGTTATTCTTTGGGAAGTCTCAAGATTCCGTCGAGGGTGAGGGAGGAGGAAGGCTGGTGGGATGGGGAGATGGTGGGTGAGGGAGAATTGGCAGGGGGAAAAGAGGAATTAGGAGTCGTCTTCTGGAGCTATGAAAGTATGGCAGTCCCAATTAGCCGTAGATCAACGGCATAGCCTGCGACGACAAGATAGACCGGGTCAGCCACAGCCCCGACCTGACGGGTGAGATACCCCAGGCGGTCGCGGAACTTTCGTCCCAGGGGGTAAGCCGGTACCACTCCCCAGCCGGTTTCTTCAGAAACTAGAATCACGGTGCTGGAGGTTTGTCGCAGACTTTTCACCAGGGATGATACCGTTTGGAGCCACTCCTCATCGTCTTGGTCGAGCAGGTTCGCCAGCCAGGTGCCGAGGGAGTCGATGAGCAGGCAGTCCTGGGCGGTGGCGGATGCGATCGCGCCCACCAAATCCATCGGCACCTCCCGTAGCTGCCAATCTTCCGGTCGTCGCTGGCGATGCTGAGCAATCCTTGCCTGCCAGTCTTTATCGTCAGGGTCAATGGTAGATGTGGCAATGTAAGTCACCCGCTTATCCGATTGGGCAGCCAGCGCCTCGGCCCATTCGCTTTTGCCCGATCGGGCCGGACCAGTCACCAGAATAATTCGTGACTGTTCGCGGAAATCTGCCTTCAACTGCCCCGCCATTATTGAAAAGCCCCATGCCGCTGGGGCAATTGCTGGATGAAGGCATCCAGCTCATCCACCAGCCAGGCTTTTTCCACAGAGGTAAGAGAGGTGCCCAGCTTGTGGGTATTGACGCCTTCGATGAGGATAATAGATCGTACGGGCCTCCGATTTTGGGTATAAGCCGTCCGCAGCTCTACCCCAGACAAATCGGCGGAGTTTCCTTCGACTCTGCGGCTCCAGGTCAAGAGCTGCTGCTCCAACACAAAGCGTTGGGAGTCAATTTTCAACCTGGCTTCCCCAAACATACCGTTTAAGACACTCCCCACCATCCCCAGCCCTACAAACCAGAACGGCACTGAGAATAGCGCAAAGATAATGGGGGCACCGCTACTGATAGCGCCAAGGGTCCAGGCCAGGATGCCGCAGTTCCAGAGCAGAGCAAAAAAGCCAATGCCCAGAGTTTCGCTTCGCCACCCGATGGGTGGAATTTCTATTGAAAGCTCTGTACGACTTTTCTGGAGCTGCACCCGGCTCCCGGCAGGGCGACGGGGGGGAGATAGCGGTCCCTGCAGCCCCCGCGTCAGGGCTGACTCTGGTGGTTGGGTCAGTGCCCTCAGGGCAGCCTGAGCGGAAGGATAGCGATCTTCCACCAGAGGGTCGATCATCTGGTCAAGCCAGTTAGCAAAGGTATCGGCAACGGAAAGGTAGGGACGAAAGTCAATGCGCAGGCGCTTTTGGGGCAAATCTGCCGGAGATTGGTGGGTCAGCAAATACAGCAGCGTAGCCCCCAAACCATACAGATCCGTCGCTGGTACCGCCTGGCCCCGAAACTGCTCAGGGGCCATGTAGCCGTAGGTCCCCACCACCGTACTACCCTGGCTCAGGGTGTTGCGGTAGACGGTCTGCACCGCCCCAAAATCCACCAGGTAGATGTGACCATCCTGCCGACGAATGATGTTTTGGGGCTTGATGTCACGGTGGATAACAGGTGGATTCAAAGTGTGCAGATAGTCCAACACCTTGAGAACAGACTCAGCTATGTGACGTGCCTCCGCTTCATCCGCCCGCCATCCCGATTCAACTAAGTCCGCCAGAGACGTGCCTTCTGCAATGTCCTGGGCCAGGTAAAACAGCCGGTTGTCGGGCGTATCCACCTGAAAGTAGTCCACATAAGCAGGAATTGCCGGATGATCCAGACTTTCCAGGGTGCGAGCTTCCCGCTCGAATAGCTCAATCTGCTTCCAGTCCTTCAGCCCCTTCAGGGAAAGCTCTTTTAGAGCAACTCTTTGTCCAGTTTCTAGGGAATCCGCCATGTAGGTAACTCCTGTACCACCCCGACCTAGCTCTCGCACAATGCGGTAGCGAGAATCAATCACGTCATTTACGGCATGGACAGGCTGCATAGGAAGCTTTCAAACGCAGGTACAGGAAATTAAACCTTGTCCAGGGCCAGACGTGGGGTTTTTCCTTAGGGAAAACTACAGATTTCGAGCTGGACCTGGTATGAGCAAGGCATGTCCCTATTTTAGGGGGCACTGGTAGTCAGGGGTTTTAGCATCGGAACAGTCCAGGGGGGCAGGGGGGCAGGGGGGCAGGGTTTCCTAAAATTTCAATTAATCTTCTCTCAGAGGCCAGCGCCCACTAGACTATAGGCAACTGTTGTTTGCGATGGGGAACGGGCGTTGACCGAAACGCAAAACTCACCCCAAGTCATTACGGTTGACCGCCGAGAGCTGCAGGAGCTGGTGCGATCGCAGCTCCAGGTGTTGCTTGACCAGGGTAACCTGCAGGGGGCCAAGGCCCTGCTGGTGCCGGTGCAGCCTGCGGATATTGCCGAAGCCATTGAAGGATTGCCTGACACCATGCAGGCCATCGCCTTTCGCCTGCTGTCAAAAAATGAAGCCATTGAGGTTTACGAAAACCTCGACTCCAGCGTGCAACAGTCCCTGGTGGAAGACTTTAAGCGCCAGGACGTGATCGACATTGTGGATAAGATGTCGCCTGACGACCGGGCGCGACTGTTTGACGAACTCCCTGCCAAGGTGGTGCGCAGCCTGCTGTCTCAGCTCAGCCCCCAGGAACGGCAGGCTACAGCGCTGCTGTTGGGTTATGAATCGGGCACCGCCGGGCGCATTATGACGCCGGAATATATTGCCCTGAAGGAGCAGTGGACGATTTTTCGGGCGCTGGAACATATTCGCAGCCGGGCCGACGTTAGCGAAACCATCTACTACCTTTACGTTACGGATGCGGCCCGGCGGTTGACGGGGATTCTTTCCCTGCGGCATCTGGTGACGGGGCAACCGGAGCAGACCATTGGCGATTTGATGACGCGGGACGTGATTTCCGTCCGCACCGACACCGACCAGGAAGATGTGGCCCGCATGGTGCAGCGGTACGACTTTCTGGCCGTTCCCGTAGTGGATACGGAAGAACGACTGGTGGGCATCGTCACCGTAGACGACCTGATTGATGTGATTGAAGAAGAAACCACCGAGGATATCTACGCCCTGGGTGGGGTACAGGCTGGCGGCGACAGCTATTTTCAAACCAACCTGGTGGATGTCGCCCGGAAGCGGGTGCTGTGGCTGTCTATTTTGCTGGTGACCAATACCGTAACCACCGCCGTCATTCGCAGCCAGCAGGATATTTTAGAGCAGGTGGTAGTACTGGCGGCCTTCATTCCCCTGTTGATTGGGAGCGGGGGTAACGTGGGTGCCCAGTCTTCGACGGTGGTGATTCGGGGGCTTAATACCAACGAAATTGATTCAAAAAAAGCTTTTACGGTGATCCGGCGAGAGGCGATCGCAGGCATCATCCTCGGTCTCATGTTGGGAGTTGTGGTCACCTTTTGGGCCTACTTCCTGCAGGGCAGTGTAGAAGTGGCTTTAACCGTAGGGGTGAGTCTGGTGGCTATCTCGGTCCTGGCTTCCACCGCTGGGGGAACTCTGCCGATTCTGTTCCAGAGTTTTGGCTTTGATCCTGCTTTGATGTCAGCCCCCTTCATTACGACTATCGTAGATGTGTTGGGGGTGCTGTTGTACCTGACGCTAGCTCGATATATTTTGATTCAGGGCTGATGTTCTTAACGGAATGCAAGGCAGACTACTAATTTGCACTAGGATGTTTAAAACACTTTCATCTCACTGGACTTTTCCAATTTGGGTAAGCTACCCTGCAAAACCTCGATACAAATGTTTACAATACGTTCAAGTATAGTAGGTTGAAAGTTAACCCTCTGGTCTTGAGGATCCGCGATTGCTCATCTTTCGCCCCTCCTCAGACCCCATTACCCCTTTACCTTGTGGGACTATGGACCTGAACGGCTCTCAAACCCTCGATAATTCTCCTCTTGCAGGAAAAGACCACCCTGAGTTACCTGTGTTGCAAAAGATCAAGCAAGACCTTAAAAATGATTTGATTGCCGGGCTGTTAGTTGTCATTCCCCTGGCAACTACGATTTGGCTGACCTTTACCATTGCCAACTGGGTAATTCGGTCTCTGACACGCTTTCCGAAGCAGCTCACCCCCTTTGAGGGGCTCAACCCTGTATTGGTTGATCTGATTAATCTCACCATTGCCCTGGCGGTCCCCCTGCTGTCAATTTTGATCATCGGTTTGATGGCTCGTAATATCGCCGGTCGCTGGCTGCTTGATCTGGGAGAGCGTACCGTCCAGTCCATTCCCCTGGCGGGTTCGGTGTACAAAACCCTGCAGCAACTGCTGCAGACCGTTTTTCAAGATTCCAAGACTCGGTTCCGTCGGGTCATTCTGGTGGAATATCCCCGTCGTGGGTTGTGGGCCATTGCCTTTGTGACCGGCACTATGACGGCAGCAGCGGCCAGCACCCCCAATATGTTGAGCATTTTTATTCCTACCACGCCCAACCCCACCAGTGGCTGGTACGCGGTGGTGCCCGAGAGCGATGTGATTAACCTGTCCATTTCCATTGAGGATGCCTTCAAGGTACTGTTATCCGGCGGTATTGTGGGGCCTAATCTGGCCTCAGAAGTGCCCCCCGAACGCATCATTCAGGCCGCCGCAGAAAATCGTCAGGCAGCGATCTCCTTAAACCAGCCCAACCAGAACCTGACCGAACAAACCCAGCAGCTGTCGGTCCTCCCCCTGGATGACGAACGCTAGGCCAAGGTTGGGGCGAGGGCGGTTTGCTCTAGCCCTCCAATCGGTCATGATTTCCGTCCTGCTCCGCTCGGGTCAGTAAATCCGATTAGAGCCACCCATGGGGCCGCAATCTCCATAAATTAGCCACTATTTAGCCGTTAAGTCAGAGAGAATTTGTATGCAGGCTCGCCGAATTGCCCGTGAATTAGCCCTGTTGGGTATGAGTCAGCTATCGGACAAATCCGGCAAGCTCGCCAATTATGATTTTGAGAAATTACTGCAGGCTGCTGTGCAGACCCTGGCGGCAGAGGCTAAAGACGCTCTGGAGACCGCTGCCGATGAGCTCAAACGTGGCAGTAGCAACCTGGTGAACAGCGAAACCCTGGCGTCGGATCTGCAGAGCAGCCGCACCATGGTAGAAGATGCGATTGCCATGACCCAGACTTCCATTAACCGGTTGGCCCATGCCCTGGAGTTGCCAGAGTTCATCCAATTGACCAACCAGAAAGAGGTCCGCGCTTTTGCGATGGAACTCTTAAGCAATACGGTCAAATACCAGGCCGATGTAGATTCCATCCTTGAGCAGGCGATGGTAGCCTGGCAGCTCAAGCGGTTAGCCCGCATTGATCGGGATATTTTGCGCCTGGCGGTGGTAGAAATTGAATACCTTGGTACGCCCCAAAAGGTTGCCATTAACGAAGCGGTAGAGCTGGCCAAACGCTACAGCGGCGAAGACGGCTATCGCTTTATTAATGGAGTTCTGCGGCGTGTGGTCAATCGGGAACAGGAGGCCGCACCCGCAGAAACCTCCCAAGACGGCAAGCCATCTTAGGAGGTGGTAAGGGCAGGCACGATGACTGCCCTATCAAGACCTGCGCTATCAAGATCGGAAACTATACCAAGTCCAGCTCGAGATCTGTAGTTTTCTCTAAGGTAAAACGTCATTTCTGGACTGGGACAGGATTTAACAACCCTCATGTCTAGTCAAAAAAGTCTTTGATAGCATCGACGATGCCATCAGCTTTCTCCTGGGCATCTTCCGCCAGGTTTTCTGCTCCGCGTCTGGCCTTGGCAGCGTTTTCCTGGGCCTGCCCTTCCATCTGGCGAGCGGTGCCCTCTGTAGAGTCGCCAAACTGGCGCTGCACTTTGCCAGCGTTTTTCTTGATTTTGCCTTCCACCTCGTCGCCTACGCCAGTGCTGGTTTTGCTATCTAACTCAGTTTTAGCGCGTTCTTTGACGACCCGGCCAGCGTCGTTCATGGCCGTGGCCTGGGTCGGAAAGCTGAAGAGAATAGTGGTTGCGATCGCGCAAACGGCCAAACTCAGGCTCAGCAGCCGCTTCAGGGTCTGCCGCAAGTTCTTTAGGGTCAACATATAGGGTTCTCCAAAATAAGGGGCATGGCCCGGCTAAACACCGGGAATTTATGACTGCAAAACGTTACAGACTGTCGGTCTTACCGGTTTCTGCCTGGCTGGGGGGTCTGCCAATCTCGCTGTAACCCATTTGGGTGGCCGCTTCCCGCAGCAGCGAAATTTGCTCTTGAAAATCAAGCCCTTTAATCTTCTCCAGGGCCTGGTTTACCGCTGTAGAAGCCTGGTAATCGGAGGGCAAATCCACTACGGTATTGCCCATTTCTCTGGCCCAGCCATACCAGACCAGAAGCTGATTATTGGCGCTCAAACCACCGTACTGTCTGGAAAGGAGCGTGTCTTCACCCTTCACAATGCTGCGCATTGCATCCAGTTGGTCGGTCTCAGACAACTTCACCAGTTCTTCAGCTACTGACTGGGCAATTGCCTGATCAGCGGCCTGGGGAGCCGCTGGAGTTACCGACTCTCCCATTGCTTCGTAAAGGTAATACAGCAGCGCCAATTTATCGTCTACCGACAAAGCTGAGTAGGTGTCAAATACCTGCTTTGTGGCATCTGCTGTAATTTGTGTTGTTGCTTGAGCGCTAGCCATAAAATTCTCACTATGAACAGCAACTAAGACCGTCAAACTCTGATAGTTCCTGAGCTGATAAACGCCATCGGAGGAAGCCCACAGACAGCCTATATTTCATGCCCCGGCGCGAGGTGTATCAGGTCTGTAAGGAACCGCACCTTTTCCCGGGCCACAGCCCCTCTCCAGAGAGCGAGGGCAACCGCACAAAAGCACAGCCTTTCCCCCGCAGGAAAGCGATGTAGGGTGAAGAAATCTCCACGTTCCAAGATCCAGGTTCAGGTGAGGTTTAAATCAGAGAGAAACAGTCAAAATAGTTACACTTCATTGAAAGGTGTTCCTAGGCTTTCAGCGTCTATCAGAAGAAAGATTATCTACCATGCCAAAAACTCACCCAAAGTAGGGTATTGACCTCGTCTAAACCTTGTCCCAGCCCAGAAGTGGATTTTTACCTTAGAGAAAACTACAGATTTCGAGCTGGACCTGGTATGTGCCCAGAAATCGCCACTTTGCCAGAATCCATCGCCTGGGCGTAAGCTCCAGAAAGGTTTCTTAGTAATCTGAAAAAAACAGTTGTTTTTCGTTGCAAAATATTTGGCCTTTGCCCGCTCAAGCACCATGGAGAACCGCATTTTTACCGGTTCTGTTTAACCCTTTTTGAATAGAAATTAAACTTTATTGGCTTCCCCTTAATCTGCTAAATCGGCCTGGTAGGATCACAGCACAACCAGCATATTACGGAGATTCTATGACTCGTTTTCTTGTGGCTGTAGTCAATGGTTCCAAAGCTCGCTTTTTAACCTTAGAACCGCTAAATGCCCCCGAGTTGGAATCTGGACCAGATTTAATCGAACGCCGTGATTTGGTGAATCCTGCCTTTGAAATGGCTGGTCAAGACCTGTGGGCTAACACCAAAACTGGAAGAAACCGCGGCGGCGGCGGTAAAAGCCACAACTATGATGACCATCGCGACAATCACCTGGTAGAGTTCGGTCGTCGCTTCGCTCAAGATATCGTGGCCGAAATTGACCGCCTGATAGCAGAGCATGACCTGAACACTCTACTACTGGTGGCAGAGCCCCAAATTTTGGGCGTTCTGCGGGACTGTCTCCATAGCAGCAACGGGCGTTCTGTCGCTGTTGATGAGCTGGCGAAAGATCTATGCCGTCTCAAAGCCCGCCAGCTGCATGAATATCTGGCCCAAAAAGGGCTGCTGCCTGCTCGCCAGGTTGCCCTGGCAGAAGCAAGATTGCACCGATGACCCGTTGCGAAATCCTGCTCTCAAGCGTTGGCAGGATAACCAGGATTTTGGGGATTTGCCCTTCCCCAAAATCCTGGTTATCCTGCCGTCAACTAAGAGGTGGGTGGAGTCAGGCACAACCCACGTTAGCCTGTAAAGCAGGCTTGTTTTTGCATGGGTTCTAATCTGTTGGTCCTAAACCGAATAGGTTAACGAGCGCCAGGCAAACCGGGGTAGCGCCAGCATCCGTCGCCACCGCCAGGGTTCGCAGTATAGGCGGTAGAGCCATTCCAGATGGTTATTGCACATCCACTCAGGGGCGCGGGTTTTGACCCCGGCCCAAATATCAAAACTACCGCCAACCCCAATCCAGATGCTCCTGGGACACAGATGGCGATGGTCATTGATCCAGCTTTCCTGACGGGGTACCCCCATACCCACCAAAATGATGCTGGGCTGCAGCACCTTCAAATGATTGAGAAATTCAGGTTCCTCTTCCGGAGTGAGATAACCGTGCTGAGTGCCCACTATATTGAGCCCTGCCAGTTGACGCTGCCAGGAAATAGCCGCCTGGCTGGCCACTCCTGGGGCACCACCGTAAAAGAAGACCGATTCTTTGGTAGACAATCGCTTGAGCAAGTTGGCTGCCAGCTCAATTCCCGGCGTGCGCTCGATGTGATGCCCTTTGAGGCGAAAATACAGCACCACCCCAGCCCCGTCAGGAATGACCAGGTCGGCATTGAGAATAATATTTCGCAGCACGGGATTGTGGTCGGCCTGCATGGCCATTTCGGCATTTAAAGTGACAACATGAGCCCCTTCGCCACGGCGACACCGCTCTAACAGCCAACCGCTGTAGTCATGCCGCCAGTGCACCGGCAAACCCATAACACTCAACACATCAAACGATTTTGGTCGATCCGCTAACACAAGCACTCTCCTGTGAGCCACCTACACCCTTCGCCATTGGAACTAATGAATTTTAGCTAAATACTGGTCAAAGTTACCTGCTCATCCCAAAAACCATACCTTGGAATTGCACAAACTTTCTGCGTGGTTCAATTGGCTTTGGATTAGCCCTCCGGGGTGGCTCCTGACCTAAATCTTTTCCCTGGTTGACTGACAAAACTTCTCAAGCAAATCCCTGAAAGCCCACCCTCCGGGAAGCAAGCTACACCCTAGCCCTTTCCACTTGGGAGAGGGAACTGGAAGGATTGATCGGCTCCCCTCTCCCTCTGGGCGAGGGGTTGGGGGTGAGGGCGTACAGCTTTTGTCAGTCAATGAAACCTTTTCCAAATCCAGAAGTTGAGTTTTGCCTCAGGAATGAGGATTGTATGACATCCAATTTTTGTAGGGCAGGCATCCTACCTGCCCTTGGACAGCCGAAACGGCTATTCCACGTTATTGAATCCCCGTTCCTTAGAGAAAACTCCAGATTGCGAGCTGGACTTGGTTTAGTAGTCCAATTCTTCTTCGTACTCGGTGACTTTCTTCTTCTGGGGGATATTGACCGGAGGTGCCTCGTAAGGCTCAGGCTGGGGCTCGTCTTCAGACCAGACGTCGTCGGTCACTTCTCGAAAATCGGCATCGGCTACGGGGGCTTCCTGGGCAGGCTCATTCCAGTTGGCCTCTTCCATTTCCATGGCCTGGTAACGCTGGGCAGGCTGCTCTACCCGCATGGGTTCCTCTACCAGTTCAGGTTCGGCCCAATCGTCTTCGCTCCAGCGTTCCTCAGCAGCAGGGGCGCGGGATTGGGAAAATTCGGCAGGAGCCCGGACCCCCGAGGGCAGCTGGTTGGCCGTAGAAATGGGCATGATGTACTCGCTGTCGTCATTGCGCTCCCAGGGGGCGCTGCCGATGCCCAGACGCTCCAGCAGGCCAACGCTGAGCTGCACCATTTTTTCTTCGGCCCCTTCAAACACAATCAATCGGTCGGGGCCACTGCTAACAATTTCTTCGACGGATAGCTCGTAGGTGCTGATCACCTGATCGGGTATCTGAGGCAACCCAAAGGAAGCAATCACAATGGTTTCCAGCTGTCCGTTGGTGACATCAAATTTAAAGCCCCGTACCCGGCCCAGTGGTTCGCCGGTTTCAGTGATAACTTCACAGTTCACCAGGGTACTGAAAGGAGCAACGTTGACCTCGTCATCAATAGCGGTATCATCATCTACGAGAATGACATCGCCAATTTGCCGAATATTAGCCAGGGGCATAATCTGCTGGGTGCTCGACACCAGCCCAGACATGATGTTCTCCCGCAGCCCGATGGCGACGACTTCCCGCTGGTCAACATCTACCCACACCTGACTGACAACCCCCAGCCGCTGGCCAGAGTTGCGGGTGATGACTTGTGTACCCAAGAAGTCTGAACGGAGACGATATTTGTCTAAGGTCATGTCTGGTCGATCTCGTTAGCCGAGACAATATAACACTTGTTTAAAGACACATCTTAACCAGAATCGCACCATCTTTACAGGAAGGATGACCGAACCGGAGGGGGAATTGCTGGGTGGTGGGGTGGTTTGGGGAGTAGGGGGGATGAGGGGCAGGGGCGCAGGACAACTATTTGCCACTGAGCGGTTTCCCTGACCTGATTTTCCGAGGCTGTCCTCAGGTGGCTTCTGTTTCTCGTAAGCAGTCCTGCTAGCATACTGAAAGCTATAGTCTACACTCACACTGCAATGGGTTGTGTGGTGTGTTGCATTTGCAAATACTCTGCCATCAGTAAGCGCAAATAATCTAGCCGTTGGAGATAAGCCTGCACTTTGGGATACTGCTGTTTTGCTTCTTCATAAAATCTTGCAATCTCACCATTAGCAAAAATTTGAACCTGATGCAGATGAGAAACTGCTGAATCTAGCTGTGCAACATCGCCAGTAGCTCTGATTTGGTTGGCGTATCCAGAGACATCCACAATCAACAGCTCTAAATCTTCCGAAAATGAAAATTCGTCATCTGACCCAGGATACTGCTCGTTAATCTGCTGAATTTCTGACTTAAGCGTTGAATACTCTGCTGTCAACTGTTGAAAAAGCTGAGTGATATGTTCTCGTTGAACCTCTAATCCAACTTGATTTTGTACCATCTCCTTTAGCCCTCCTCATTGACACCATAGGTTACAATTTTCTCAACACCATATCGATCAGGTCTAACAATCAAAAACTCCTTGCCCTTTCGATATACGGCTGAACCATCTAACCGATACCCCGATTTAGGAACTCGCTTGGCAGTTTTCCTACTGAAATTATGCGCCTTTCTCAAATATTTAAGTGGAGCAAATCCCTTCCTTGCGGCATGATGGAGAATACTCTGCGCTACACTTCCGTAAGTTCCTGCACTCCAGTCTAGAAGATACTGTTGTAGCTCATCACCTTCACTACCTGTATAGCCTTGAAGTAATTCCTTTAAGTAAGGATCACTGGACATAATCTGAATTTTACTTTGTCCTATGGGGCAGGGTTGGATAGAGCCATAGTGAGCTTAGGTCAGACTAACGGACAGCGTTTTGGGCTTGTGCCGGGGTGACGGTTTCGGTTTCCAGGTCGATGCCGATGACCTGGGTATAAGCGCCCCTGGCCTGGGTAACGCCGATGGTGCGCTGGGCTGCTTCGATCATGGGGCGACGCAGGCTGACGACGATGAACTGAGCCTGCTCTGCCTGGCGCTTGATCATGCGGGATAGGCGCTCCACGTTGGCCCCGTCGAGGAACATATCCACCTCGTCGAAGGCGTAGAAGGGGGAGGGGCGGTACCGCTGCAGGGCGAAAATAAAGCTGAGGGCCGTGAGGGATTTTTCGCCCCCGGACATGGAGGCCAACCGCCGCACGGGCTTACCTTTGGGGTGGGCTACCAGATTGAGGCCACCGTTGAAGGGGTCTTCAGAATCTTCTAACTGCAGGTGACCATCCCCATCGGACAGTTCCGCAAAGATAGCCTGGAAGTTGATATTGACGGCATCATAAGCCTCCTGAAAGGCTTTGCGGCGCAGGGTGGTGAAGGTTTCGATGCGCAGCAGCAGTTCGGTGCGTTCTTCTTCCAGGGTGGTGAGCTTCTGGCTCAGGTCATTGAGGCGTTCCTGGGTGCGGTTGTACTCCTCCAGGGCCAGCATGTTGACGGGTTCCAGGGCTTCCATGCGACGTTGCAGCGATCGCAACTCCTTCCGCAGGGTTTCCAGATCCGTTTCTTCAGGAATTTCAGGTAGAGGATCCGGCAATTCTGCCGCCATCTGCTCCAGCTGAGTCTGGGCTTCGGCCAGCTGCTGCCGCCGTTCCTGCTGGGTTTCAAGCAATTTCTGCCGCTGCCATTCCTGCTGCTGTTTGTGGGTCTGCTGCTGGCGCAGGCGTCCTTCCAGTTCGTCACGCTTGCTTTTCTCAGCCGCGAGGGTCTGATCCAGCACCGCCATGGCCTGCTTGAGCTGCTGGATTGCTTCATTCATGACCGCCTGCTGCTGGCGATTTTGCTCAATCTGCTGCTGGCGCTCGGTCTGCTGCTGGGCCAGCTGAGTCAGCTGCTGCTGGTTTTGAGTAATGGTGGTTTCCAACTGCTGGAGCTGGTTGCGCTGGTCCTGAAGTTCTCTCTCAGCGGTCTGCAGGGCGGTTTGGCGCTGGTTGAGCTGATCTTCAAGCTCCTGGACGGCGGCCTGGGCGGTTTGCCATTCGCTGTGGGTTTGGGATTGCTCTAGCTCGGCCAGGGCCTGGCGCTTTGCGGTGATTTGTTGATCAAAAGTCGGCAGTGTCTCAGCCAGTTCCGCCAGGCGGCTCTGGGTGGTGGCTAACTCCTGCTGGGACTGCTGGAGCTGGGCCTCGGCCTGGGTGCGCTGCTGGGTTAGCTTTTGTTGCTGGGACTGCTGCTGCTCGGTCTGGAGCTGTAGCTCCCGGTACTGCTGGCGGCGGGTAATCAGCGTCTGGGAGAGGTTCTGCAGGTCGGCGGAGGTTTCCTGGAGGTTGCGATCGCATCGCCCCAGCATCGCCTCAATTTCTTCCAGCCGCAGTCGCAGGGCCTCGGCTTCCTCAGACTCAGCCGGTTCCACCGTACCAAAGTGCAAACCACCCTGACGTTTGGAGATGTTTCCCCCGGTCATAGCCCCGCTGGTTTCTAACAGTTCTCCATCCAGAGTAACGATGCGGAACTGCCCCAGGTGCTGCCTTGCCAGATCCAGGGTTTCGAACACTACGGTGCTGCCGAAGGTGTAGGCAAAAATATCCTGATATTTAGGGTCGCAGTCAATCAGGTTAACGGCGTAGTCGAGGAATCCTTCCGGGCGCTGCCAGGCCTGGATGGGGTTAAATTTGGGGGCACGGATCTTGTTCAGCGGCAGGAATGTGGCCCGACCGCCGCGATTGCGCTTCAGAAAGTCGATTCCCTGGGCGGCAACCCGGTCATTTTCGACCACCAGATATCCGAGGCGTCCCCCCGCCGCAATTTCCAGGGCCAGTTGGTAGCGGGGATCCACCCGACCGAGCTGGGCGACCAGTCCTTCAATGCCCCTCATGCCGCTATCCAGCAGCATTTGGGTGGCGCGGGTGCCCTGGCTTTCCTGAATGGCCTGGGCCTGGGCTTCGAGCTTGTCGAGCTGGCGCTGTTTGTCCCGCTGTTCTTTAATCAAACGGGTCTGGGTCTCGCGGTGGACATTCAACGCCGCTTCTGTTTCGGTAATCTGTCCGGCCAGAGCCTGGATGTCGGCCTCCGCCTGGGCCAGCTGCTGGGTCAGGTCCTGGGAACTTTCGCCCCCGCTGGGAGACTCTGCATCCAGCTCTGCCAAACCCTGTCGCTGAGCTTGAATTTGCTGCTCAAGCTGATTCAGGCGTTCTTGCAGGCGAATTTGCTCACTGCGCTGGGGCTCTACCTCTGCCAGCAGAGTTTCAATGTCGCGGCGCAGCTGGGTTTGCTGCTCTACCCAGGCCTGGGAGGCAGAGGCAATTTCGCGGGTAGCCTGGCGTCGTTCTTCCAGGGCCTGTTGGACCTGTTCTTTGGCCTGGATGAGCTGCACCAGTTCGCCGCTGGTGCGCTGCTCGATGGTGCGCTGGAGCCGGGCCAGGGTCTGCTGCTGCTCTTGCAGGGCGATTTCGGTATCCCGCTTTTGGGCTGCCGCCTGGTTTGCCCCATCGCGGGCTTCCTGCTGGAGTCGCTGGAGTTGCCGTAGTTCGGCTTCTTTGGTAGCCACCTGGGACTGCAGGGCCAGATGCTCGTCTTCCCCCATGGCTTTGATGCGAGCGTTGAGGGTGCTCAGTTCGGCCTCCAGAGTTTTCAGCACCTCCTCGGCCTGGGCGATGGTCTGGTTGAGCTGGACGGTTTCGGCCTGACCCCGCTCGATGGTTTGCTGCAGGTTGGCAATTTGCTGCTGCTGCCCCTGCCACACCAGCACCGATTCCCACTGGCTTTTGTCCTGGTAGGTGGCCTTGAGCTTCTGGTACTTCTCAGCCTTTTGCCGCTCCTGGGATAGTTTCTCAAGCTGGGCCTGCAGCTCGCGCTCAACGATGTGGAAGCGTTCTTCGTGCTCCCGCACCGCATCGAGCTTGCCCTTGGCCTGGTCAATTTTGCGGTCAAAGGCGGCGACCCCGGCCAGTTCATCAATAATTTCCCGCCGTTCCTTGCCGTTCATGGAGATGATGCCGGTGACATCCCCCTGGAGAACGACGTTGTAGCCTTCGGGATAAATATGGAACCGCTGCAGTTGCTCGTGGAGCTGGCCCAGGGTGCAGGGCTCACCGTTGATGAAATAGGTGGAAGTGTAGGTGCCCTGGTTGGTGACCCGCAGGCGACGGGTGACGCTCCACTCCCGCCCGGAAACGGGGAGGGGAACGATATTAGCGCCATTGCCACTGCTGTCGATTTCGTCGCCATTTTGCCCCTGCCCGTTGGAGCCATGGCCGTTGGTGTTTGTCGCCCCAGGCTGATGCCCATTCCCATTCGCCGACTGAGAGCCATTCCCATGACCGTTGAGGGATGTCGGTACTTCATCTTCCGCTTCGGGGGCCATGAGTTCGGGGGGCACGTCACCAATATCGAAGGTGACGGTAACGCTGGCCTCAGACGTGGAGCGACGACTCATCTGGCTTTGATTCACCAGGTCGGGCAGGCGGTCGGCCCGCATCCCCTTAGAGCTGGCCAAGCCCAGACCAAACAAAAGCGCATCCAAGATATTGGACTTGCCCGAACCGTTGGGTCCAGAAATGACGGTAAACCCAGGCAGTAACGGAACCTGGGCTGTACCACCAAAGGACTTAAAGTGGGACAACTCGACGCGCTTAATGTGCACTGGCTAGCGATGCCTCGGGCATAAGACAAGTGTACTATAAACTTAACACTTTACTGGAAACTCATGGGCCAATAAACAGCAGGTTAGAAGAAAGCATGGATTCAAGGGCTGAGCTACGCTACATGTTGGTTGGTAAAAAATAATAGACGCTAGATATTGAGTTAATCATTGCTGTTGCCGCTTAAGTGTAGTGCAAATCCTAGAGATTGCAATGGTTTGGGCTCTTCTTTTGCGCTTGATAACAAAATCCTATTGGGGAGAAGTCTGGGATTCAAGCAATAATGTCTGTACAGATCAGTGGTCTGGCTTCAGCCATTTCAAACAACGTCCTGTGATTGATTCTGCGCCATCTTCCCTCTCTCAGCCGGTTATTTTGGGATTCGACCCCGGTCGCCAAAAGTGCGGGATTGCGGTCATGGGGCTGGACCGGGTGCTGCGACACCAGGAGGTGGTCGGCTCAGAGGAGGTGCTGGAGCGGCTTGAGGAGTTGCGATCGCAGTTCCCCATTTCCATTATTGTGATGGGCAACCAGACGGGTTCTAAGACCTGGAAAGCCGCCTTTGCCAAACTGCCCGACCCGCCCAGGGTGATGCTGGTGGATGAGCGATACACGAGTCTGGAGGCCCGCGATCGCTACTGGGAAATGTATCCACCAAAGGGGCTTAACCGAATTATGCCCAAAAAGCTGCGGGCGATTCCCAGACCGATTGATGACATTGTGGCGATTTTGTTGATTGAGCGGTATCTGAATCGGCTGACGGGGAAGGGGGTGGATGGGTAGAAGGGTGGGTGAGGTAGGTGAGGTTGGTGGGGTGGGTGAGGTGGGTGGGTTGGTGGGGTTGGTGAGGTGGGGTGGTGGTGAGGGAGGGGGCTGTAGCGTGGGTTAGGCCGTAGGCCAATCATGCTATGTGCCAAACAACTATGCCCTGGCCGTAACCCACAGGAAAGGATTCTGCCGCCACAAAGCCCAGGCCGCATAAATATAGCGAGTAAGCATGGCGTGGAGGTTCTACGCTCTCTCCATGATCATACTCGGCAGCATTAGCCCTGGAGCATAGATACGGTATGGCTGAAAACCCGGTTTCTTCGTCGCTGCTTTAAAGACACCATCTACCTTCTGCCCAAGAAACCGGGTTTCTGTACCGGCGTCTCGAAAGCAGTAACCCTGGATGGTGAATTGCTACATTTAGGCTGCGTCGCGCCTCTGGCGAAATGACACTACGACTAGAGAACCGGCCAAATTTTCGGCGAACCTACCAAAGCTTTAACAGAATGAAAATGTCTTTGGTGTATTGGTGTACGCTCATACATATCGATGATGAAGGGCAAACTATGCGCACAAATGTCGAGTTAGACGACGCCCTTGTCGAAGAAGCTTTTCGCCTAACCTCGGCCAGAACCAAAAGGGAGCTATTGCACCAGGCTTTAGAAGCTTTGATTCGGGTGCATCCCAGTTTTGCAAGTCTGCCCTCATCCCCCAACCCCTTCTCCCAAAATGGGAGAAGGGGAGCCGGAGTCAAAGTCCCTCTCCCGCTCTGGGAGAGGGATTTAGGGTGAGGGCTGCAAAACTGGGATGCACTCCTTTGATTCAAGCCAAAAAGCGCAAGAATTTATTAGATCTAGCCGGTAGGGTGCAACTGGCAGATGACTACGATTATCAAGCCCTCCGTCAAGGTTAGAGCGCTCCGTCACATCCGCTTTCAACCCTAATGACACCCTGATGCGCCCTTGTTCCAATGCTCTGCGTTGGAACGTAACCAGGAGGCTCTGCCTCCAGCACCAGCGGCAGAGCCGCAAACCCATGAACACTTCCCGTGACCTCAGTTCGGGACAACTTCCGATAGGGACATGCTGGGCAGCTTCCCCTCCTGGGAGGGGTGCCCGGAGGGCGGGGTGGGTCAAATCTACGACCACAGATAACCCATTTACTACGGATAAAGCGGCTCAATGCCTGGATTAACCCACCCCTGCCCCTCCCAGGAGGGGATAGCTACAGTGAAATCTCAACGGTCGTGCCTGATCTCGAACTCAGGTTCCCGTGGGCCGCTGAACACTTCCCGTGGGCGGCGCGATGGTTCTCGGGTGCCCCCGAATGATTCCCGTCTGCCGCGCAATGATTTTCCCTTGTTCCAATGCTCTGCGTTGGAACCCAACCAGGAGACAGAGCCTCCAGCACCAGCGGCAGAGCCGCAAAGCCATGAACACTTCCCGTGACCTCAGTTCGGGACAACTTCCGATAGGGACATGCTGGGCAGCTTCCCCTCCTGGGAGGGGTGCCCGGAGGGCGGGGTGGGTCAAATCTACGACCACAGATAACCCATTTACTACGGATAAAGCGGCTCAATGCCTGGATTAACCCACCCCTGCCCCTCCCAGGAGGGGATAGCTACAGTGAAATCTCAACGGTCGTGCCTGATCTCGAACTCAGGTTCCCGTGGGCCGCTGAACACTTCCCGTGGGCGGCGCGATGGTTCTCGGGTGCCCCCGAATGATTCCCGTCTGCCGCGCAATGATTTTCCCTTGTTCCAATGCTCTGCGTTGGAACCCAACCAGGAGACAGAGCCTCCAGCACCAGCGGCAGAGCCGCAAAGCCATGAACACTTCCCGTGACCTCAGTTCGGGACAACTTCCGATAGGGACATGCTGGGCAGCTTCCCCTCCTGGGAGGGGTGCCCGGAGGGCGGGGTGGGTCAAATCTACGACCACAGATACCCCATTGACTACGGATAAAGCGGCTCAATGCCGGGATTAACCCACCCCTGCCCCTCCCAGGAGGGGATAGCTACAGTGAAATCTCAACGGTCGTGCCTGATCTCGAACTCAGGTTCCCATGTGCCGCTGAACACTTCCCGACTGCGGCGCAATGATTCCCGGCTGCCGCTGAAGGATTCCCGTGTGCCGCTGAATACTTCCCGTGGGCGGCGCGATGGTTCTCGGGTGCCCCCGAATGATTCCCGTCTGCCGCGCAATGATTTTCCCTCGTTCCAATGCTCTGCGTTGGAACGCAACCAGGAGGCTCTGCCTCCAGCACCAGCGGTAGAGCCGCAAAGCCATGAACACTTCCCGTGACCTCAGTTCGGGACAACTTCCGATAGGGACATGCTGGGCAACTTCCCCTCCTGGGAGGGGTGCCCGGAGGGCGGGGTGGGTCAAATCTACGACCACAGATACTCCATTTACTACGGTTAAAGCGGCTCAATGCCGGGATTAACCCACCCCTGCCCCTCCCAGGAGGGGATAGCTACAGTGAAATCTCAACGGTCTTGCCTGATCTCGAACTCGGGTTCCCATTTGCCGCTGAATACTTCCCGTCTGCGGCGCAATGATTCCCGTCTGCCGCGCAATGATTCCCGTCTGCCGCGCAATGATTTTCCCTCGTTCCAATGCTCTGCGTTGAAACGTAACCAGGAGGCTCTGCCTCCAGCACCAGCGGTAGAGCCGCAAAGCCATGAACACTTCCCGTGACCTCAGTTCGGGACAACTTCCGATAGGGACATGCTGGGCAGCTTCCCCTCCTGGGAGGGGTGCCCGGAGGGCGGGGTGGGTCAAATCTACGACCACAGATAACCCATTTACTACGGATAAAGCGGCCCAATGCCGGGATTAACCCACCCCTGCCCCTCCCAGGAGGGGATAGCTACAGTGAAATCTCAACGGTCGTGCCTGATCTCGAACTCAGGTTCCCATTTGCCGCTGAATACTTCCCGTGGGCGGCGCAATGATTCCCGACTGCGGCGTAATGATTCCCGACTGCGGCGCAATGATTCCCGTATGCGGCGCAATGATTCTCGGGTGCCCCCGAACGATTCTCGACTGCGGCGCAATAATTTTCCCTTGTTCCAATGCTCTGCGTTGGAACGCAACCAGGAGGCTCTGCCTCCAGCACCAGCGGCAGAGCCGCAAAGCCAAGATGCCCTGGCAGAGCCAGGGCACCAGAAAAACAGATTAGGACCGGCCAAATTTTCGGCGAACCTACCAAAGTGGATGGGTTTTCCACCAGCCGCCCCGGCGCGTTAAATGCCTGCCCTCAACGTCAGTACATACCTACGGTACAGAGAAACCCCGTAGGGGCGATGCATTCGGACGGGGTTTTCATGTCGTTACCAAAATTGCAATGCCGAATGCATCGCCCCTACCCCGACACCCCAAAACCGCAAAAAAATTTTTACGCGCTGCGCGCGAAGAAGGGAAAAAGGGAAAAGTGAAGAAGTGTAAAGGGCACGAGGGCAAAAGAGCAAAGGGGAACCCTACGCGCCGCCGCACACCACCCGAAAACCAACGAAGTCGAAGATGAAGTCGGGCGCGCTCCCGTAACGGCCCGCCGACCGGCAGTACCCAGGATTGTAGCCCCAGGAACCGCCCCGCAGCACTTTCCTTTCCTGATCTCCACCATCTACCCAGGCAGAACCGTCTGTAGGCGCACCCTCATAATTGTCATGCCAGACATCCTGGCACCATTCCCAGACGTTACCGTGCATGTCGTGCAGCCCGAAAGCATTGGCAGGAAAGCTACCTACATCTGTAGTTTCTTCCCGATACTCGCCCTTCGGCCCTGCTCCATAGGTGCCGTTGCCGTTGTAATTTGCCAAATCTGTCGTAATCGTTGGCCCGAAGTGAAACGGCGTAATCGTTCCCGCTCGACAGGCATATTCCCACTCGGCCTCGCTGGGCAGGCGGTAGGTGCGCCCGGCCATCTGCGAAAGCTTTTCACAAAAGGCTACGGCATCATTCCACGACACTCGTTCAACCGGGCGATTCGCTCCCTGAAATCTGGCTGGGTTCTCGCCCATAACCGCTTCGTACTGGGCCTGGGTAACTTGAAACCGCCCCATGAAGAATCGCGGTACCGAAACGGTACGCTGTGGCCCTTCGCTGTTCCATCGGCCTTCTTCCTCTGATGGCGAGCCCATAACGAACTCCCCAGCTGGAATTTCGACCATATCAAGACTGATGCCGTTGCCTAAATCTTCGCGAAAGGCATTGACCTGCCCTTGTGGTCGCTCGGTAATGGTGCCGGTGTTGTCAACCTTAACAGTCTGAACTTCAACAGCACTCAAGTCATCGGGACTACTGCCTGAAATGGTTGGTAACTCAACAGTTTCAGGATCCCTTTGGGGTCTTTCTGAAAATAAAGAAGTGGTTGCTAAAGCCAGCATCAAACCGCCACCACCCAATCCAGCGATTTGTATCGCCCGTCGTCGGCCAATACCAGTTTGGCCCTGTTGCCGTCTGGCAGCAGCAACATCTCGCTGGCGCTGGCGTTCTATAACAAGTAGCTGTTGCCTTTCTCGTTCCTGCCGTTCGGCTTCGGCCTGTTGCTTTCTCAGCCGTTCAGCGGCTTCTCGCTGCTGGCGTTCTTGTTCTTGTCGTTGGGCTTCTAGTTTTTGCTGCCGCTGGCGTTCAGCCTCGGCTTCGTGTTTCAGTCGTTTGGCCTCTTCCTGCTGGCGTCGCTCGGCAGCGCGGCGTTCCTGTGCCTGTCGTTCTTGCTTTAACCGTTCTTGCTCAAGCTTTTGGGCCTCGGCTTGCTCTTGCTGGCGTCGTGCTTCGGCGCGGCGTTCTTGTTCTTGTCGCTCTTGTTTGAGTCGGGCGGCGGCTTGCTGGCGTTGCAGTTCTGCTGCTTGTATACTGGCGGCTTCGGCGGCCTGCCGTTCAGTAATAATGGAATCTACTACCCGGCGAATACCAAGCTCGACATCAACAAAGGCTGCTTCCCGATTGTCCCAGAGGGTTACCGGATTGCCATCTTTCGGCAGCACTTGCAGCTTTTGGAACGGGGTATACTGCCAGCTACAGGGACTCAAAATCACTGAAATGACCCTGACTGCGCCTTGCTCGTGGCGCTCGATGGCTCGCATCATTTCTTTTCCGTAGCAATAATCAGACGCTAGAAAATGCCGGGTAACCAGCATCAAAATGATGTCGGCCTTGTCGAGGTTATTTCTAATTTCTTCGTCCCACAAAGCCCCGGCTTCAATATCGCGATCCTGCCAGGTGTTGATTTTGCCTTCCCGCTGCAGCAGCTTGAGATGGTAATTCACCAGCTCATCTTTGAGCCCTTCATCTCGATGGGAGTAGGAGATAAATACGTCGAGTGCCTCGCCTGCCATGCCCGATGGTGCTCTTGGGGTTGCCTTATTATAGTTTCCCCCTTTTGGGGGAGGTTTCTCTCAAAAGGTACCGGGTGCCTGTGGGGATAGCAAAGATTTTCGCCACTGCCCAAGGCACCCGGTCCCTGAGCTATGGCAAAAATTGTTCATCCAGAACTTGCTCCCAGGTGTAGGGACATTGCTCTGGAAAAGTGCTCAAAGGCAAATCCGTTTCTAGGGCCGCGTCTTTGCGGGCAATCCGGTAAATCTTTGCCAGCCAATCCTGAGTGAGAATGCGCTTTAAGCTTGGGGTATCTTCCAGATAACTCTCAACGTTAATGCGTTCTCGCTGAATGGTTTTAGCCCAACTGCGGGAACGCCGCTCGGTTTGAAACTGCCACTTCAGCAGGTGGTGCAAAATCAGCCGAACTGAGCTAACCAGCCGATCTCGCTCCCGACGTCCCAAGTCGCTGACCTCTTCAATTAAATGGTCTAGGTCCAGCTGGTCAAACTTACCCTGACGCAGCAAATCCACCATCAGGTCTGACCAGAGGGCGATATCCTGCTCGTAAAGGGTCGCTAAATCCGATGGGGATAGATTTGTTGTCATCTTGCTTCAAACCACGGTGGTGACTAGCTCGAATGTCAATGGAATAAGGCTGGTGGGCCTACGGCAGGTCAGGGCTTTCGGTGATTGGCAGGGGCGATTGCAGCTTTATTCGGTGCTATCTCAGGTTGGTTCTATTCTTACATTAGGATCAGGAAACATCCTCGCGGCTGTTTGGCCCTTATTAAGAGGCAAACTATGACCCAAGCCAAACTCAAATTTGCCAGTTTCGCCGATTACCTGGCCTGGAGTAATGATCCTGCCAATTATCTGGAGGGTCGGTTTGAGCTGGTTGATGGGGAGTTAGTGGAAGTGCCGCCGGAATCAGGGGTTAATCGGACTATTGCCAATCGTCTCTTTTTCTTGTTGGTTGCCGCTGGTGTGGTGCCTTTAGAACGGGTTCATTCGGGGCAATGTGAACTGCAGGTTCCAGTCCTGCAATCGGGAGATTCAGCGAATCGCTATCCTGATCTGGTGGTTTTGCGGGAAGAGCACATCGCCCTGACTCAGAGACGACTGACGATCACCCTCGACATGCCGTCCCCCCGGCTGGTGGTGGAAGTGATCAGTCCTGGCAAACGTAATCGGGAGCGGGATCTTGTTTGCAAGCGGGCTCAATATGCGGCGCGATGCATTCCTGAATACTGGCTGGTTGATCCTGACGCAGAGACAGTGACTGTTTTGGGTTGGGAAGATGGGGACTACAACCCGATTCAGACGGCGAAAGAAGATGCGATCATTACCTCACAGGAGTTTCCTGATCTGCAACTGACGGTTAATCAGCTGTTTGGTGGTGAGTAAGCGTGGCTACCTGGGGTTACAAATCAGCTCAGACATTTGCAAGTTTTCTGTAATTTCCCCTCCAGGGAGGGGCAGGGGGTGGGTTAATCACAGCACAGCGAGGTTTGAACCCTGGAAAACATGACAATTTCGTGGCCAGATTTAACCCACCCCGCCCTCCGGGCACCCCTCCGAGGAGGGGATCTAGCAACGATTCTTGACGATTAACGTTACCCTGAACTGCCGCTCCAGAGGGGCGTACTCAGGTATCGCTCCCCAGCGCTGGCGGATACGACAACAATCAGTTGGTTTGCATATTCAGGCCGTTTGCCGATTTCCAACGCCGCCCAGAGCACCGCTCCGGTAGAAATGCCGCCAACGATGCCTTCTTGCTTAGCCAGTTCTCGCCCGACGGTGTAAGCGTCTTCGTCCTTCACCAGAACAATCTCATCCAGCAGATCGACCCGCAATACATCGGGGATGAATCCCGCTCCAATGCCCTGGATGTTGTGCATCCCTGCCGGTTTTCCGCTGAGGACGCCACTACTGATGGGTTCTACGCCAATCAGTTTGATATCAGGATTCTGGCGCTTCAGGTAGCGTCCGGCCCCGGTGAGAGTGCCGCCTGTGCCGATGCCGACTACCAGGACCTGCACCTGGCCATCGGTGTCGCCCCAAATTTCGGGGCCGGTGGTTTGGTAGTGGATTTTGGGGTTGGCGGGGTTGCTGAACTGCTGGGGCGAGAAGGCATTGGGGATGGTAGCGAGGAGTTCGTTGGCGGCTGCGATCGCCCCCTCCATATCCAGCTCTGCCGAAGTCAGCACCACCTCGGCCCCATAGGCCTGCACAATCTGCCGCCGCTCCTGGCTCATGTGCTCCGGCATGGTGAGAATCAGCCGATAGCCTTTAGCCGCGCAGACCATCGCCAGCCCGATGCCGGTATTGCCTGAAGTTGCTTCCACAATCGTGGACAGTCCCGGTTGAATGAGTCCGGCCTGCTCCGCTTCATGAATCATGCTGACGGCAATGCGGTCTTTCACCGATTTGGCCGGGTTCATGCCCTCCAGCTTTAGCACCAGGTCAGCCACACAGCCATACTGGTGAGGCAGCTGTTGCAACCGCACCAGGGGAGTATGGCCAATGGTACCGGTGATATCAGAATGGATAGGCAAAGTTGAATGGGACTCCAAGATAAGCTAAAAATTTGAGTTGAATCTTGGTGAAGAGGTACTTTAAGTGAATAGTGCTGATTATGATGCCATGTCTTACGACGAGCTGAGGCGTTATTTTCTCACCCATCGTACAGACAAAGCGGCTTTGCAGGCTTATTTAGACAGGCGCAGAGAACTTTCACCGCCCATCATTACCACCATTGATGACCCAGACTTTGACCGTAAGATCGAGTCTGCTATCTTGCAACAGATTGAAGCTCATGGAGCTGATACAGAATGAGCCTTTGTAATACTGGTGAGTTTATTTCCGTTCATAAAAATTCTTACGCAAGCCGGACTCTTTCTAAAACCCACTCCTTAATCAAATCTGTGTAAGCCACTCCCTTTTCTTTTGCAGCTTCTGTCGGGCTCAGTTCAATTTGAACTAACGTGTCTCGAACAAAGACCGGTTCTGTACTCTCTTCCAGCTGATCCTCAAAATCGGTCAGATCATGGGCGTCCCCAAAATGGGCTAGTTCCTGGATTGAATCTGTCTGCGGCAGCTTTTCAGTACTTATCGATTCCTCTACTGGCGATACCGTAATTCGCATCTGTAAGGCACCCCCGTCAAACCATCAGCACCCAAAAGAAGGCCGTTAGCCCAAAGATGCCGATCAAGTGGGGGAGGTTGCTCCACCATGGACGCTGGGTAATTCGCAGCAGGGGATAAACACTAAACGCCAGCACCGACAGCAGCGTCACTCCCTGGAGAAAGGTCGCTACATCCATGCTCCAGGTCAGGGTTGGTAATCCTGCTCCGCTGAAGCCGAAGGTGCGGGCGGTGATGGGGAGAATTCTGCCCGCTTCAGTCATGGCGGCGGGGATGTAGTGGGTGAGGTTGGCGGCCAGGGTGAGGGGCAGGTAGGCATAGACGACAGTGACGAAATCGGGCATCTCCCGGTCTACCAGGCGGGAGAGCTGATGCAATCCGAAAATCGCAACTGCCGGGATGCTGAGGAACCCCAGGGCCATGGGCATCCCAATCCACAGATGTTCAGAGTCTACCGGCACGTCTGGAACGCCCAGCCAGGTGAGGATGGTGTCGCTGTGGTGCATACAGACGCCACCGAGCAGCAGCAGCAGCAGGGCGACCTCCGCCCAAAAGCCCTTATGATTTTCCAGCAGATCCGTGGCCGGAAATCGTATATTCAATTGTCCAGAGCGATTAGGACAGGCCTTCAGACAGGTCATACACAACATGCAGTCCCGGTTGTCCTGCAGTTGGGCCGGGTGGGAGTAGAGCGGGCATCCCCCTGTAGCCTGTCCCTCCGTCGGCAGGGCATCGGGGAACAGGACCGGCGTGGCGGCACTGCCCTTGTAACATCCGAAGGTGCTGCACTGGCTACCGCACACCTGCTGAGTGGATCGCAGCTCCACCATAGAAAGCTTGGCAAACATGCCGTTCATGCCGCCGATGGGGCACAGGTAGCGGCACCAGAGGCGACGTTCATAGATCAGGCTGAAGATGACCGCCCCCGCCGTAATTACCAGCAGCAGGGAGGCCGAGAGGTAGGCCCGATGGGGCAAATCCCACAGCTTTTCCCACAGGTAAATGGCCAGGAACCCGCCGAATAGCAGCCAGGCACCCCAGCGGTTCATCCACTGGGTGGGCCAGGGCAGCAGCTCCCGAGGCCAGATCCACAGAGATAGCTTCCGCAACCACTCCGCCGTAATCATGAACGGACAAACGGCGCACCACACCCGCCCCACAAAGGCAAAAAAGAACAGGTACCCCGGCCACCACCAGGCCCAGAAAAAATTCAGGGTAAAGCTGGCTTCCCGTTCTTGCGGCCCCAGGTAGCCCATCACCACTACGGGGATGAACAGCGCCATCATCGGCCACCAGAAGCCTTCGGGCCACCAGTGACTGAGCAGAAACCGCCGCAGCCAGGGCACCTGGTTGAGCAGATCAATGCGAAAAGCGTTCTTCTCGGATTGCACTGACCACAGCACCTGCTCGGGCAGGATGGTTTGTCCAGGTGGGGTCATCAGCACCGCCCGTTCCAGAATTCCCGCCAGTTCGTGCAGGTTGCCGGGGTAGGCGTAGCTGATCAGCCGCCGCAAGTCGGCCTGGTTGAGGCTCAGGGATGGTCGTCCCTGTTCTCGGCAAAAGCGGTCTAGAAAGTGCTGGGCTAATTCGGGGATGTCACTTTTACGCTGGGCCAGGCTGGGCAGCTTGATGGCGTGATGGTCAAGGTCCCTGAGGGGAAAGGGTTTGGGACTGGCCAGAATCAGCCGCACCCAGGATTTGACCTGTCGCCCGTGGCTGTGAAAGCTCCCGGTTTTCAAGTAGTCATAAATGCGTTGGGCATCTTCCTGGGGTAGAGCCTGCACATTTTCTAGCAGTAAGGTTCCTCGCTCTAGCAGCTGCAATAGACCGGGAGTGGTCTCCGAGCCAAATAAGGCTTCTGCCTGAATCTGCCCGGCTTTGTTCCTGGGCAGCTGGGCGCAGTCTACCTCGGCAAAGGGACGATCCGTTGCTCCTGATTGGCGGTGAATGGTTCCGGCTACAAAAGTTTTGCCGGAACCGGATGGAGACTGCAGCGCTACCGGCTTCAAATCGGTGGAAGCTGTGGAAATTTCCTGGGCCAACTTACGGCCCAGGCGGCTCTGGCCAACCACAGCATCTTCCGTAGGGACGGGATGGATGTAGGGCTGCAGCCCCTGAATGCGGGTCTCTTCCCAGGCAATCCGCTGGGCCAGTTCCGCCAGGTCCTGGGTCAATAGCTGGTTGAGAATACCCTGAAAATCTGGATATTGATGGGCTAATGCAGAGCATTCTGCCTGGGGTAAAAACCAGATGTCGCTGGGACTAAGACCAATGGCTCCGGCGTTATAAGTGGCCTCGGCCTGGCCCTGAACCCAGGGGATGTAGCCAAACATGTCTCCCGCGTTGCGGTACATGATGTGGATGCGGCCCACAGGAGATTGTCGAAACAGCTCTACCGTGCCCCATTTGATGAAGTACAGCCCGGCAACGGTTTGTCCCTGGTTGTAGATGATTGTGTTGGCCTCAACCCGGAATCGGCAAAGGGCTTTGGCAAGTTCATGCAGGGCCTGATCCGGCAACCGTCCCCACAGGCGGTGGAAGCTGAGCCAGTCGACACAGTCTGCCAGGGCCAGGGAGTCGAGTTTGTGGCAGGGGGCAGTATCCGCCCCTAAAGGCACCTGCGATGCTTCGAAAACATTGCCCGTGGGGGGAGGGGCGGCACTCATGGTCTTCTAGGTAGCGGCGGGAGGATTGATGACCTTATTACTACGGTATGCCCAGATCGATGGCAGAGAGTGACAGCGCTACAAATCTCCATCCTCATAGCGGACGGCGACGTGGGTGGGTTGGCATGTTCTGGGTACCACCAAGCAGCATTCAACAGATTAAGCTGCGACTTCTACGTAGGCTGAAGTCGTGGATGGTTGAGGTACATCAAGACCCTCTTGCTTCAGACCCTCCAGGTGGAACTCAATGGCCTCTTGCATGTTGTTTTTGGTTTCTTCCTCGGTAGACCCTGTAGAGACACAACCGGGCAAATCCGGAGAATAAGCAGAAAAACCGGTTTCAGTAGGTTCAATCACGATTAAATATTTGCTCATGGCTTCAGCCCTGCTTGCTTAAGGAGGCTATCAAGAGTTCCCGCAGTATCTCGTAGGCTGGGTGGCGCGGTAGCAGAACCCAGCAGATCCAAATGACTCACTAGTGTTGGGTTCCGCTGGCGCTTTACCCAACCTAAACGGGTCTATTTAGATCTTCTAAGCATATGACAGACGGCCTTTGGGCTCTGGGATAGGACGCCCCAGCCCTTGGGCTGTCTCTATCCATTCCTGGATAACAATCTCCGCGTTAGCAACGGCTTCTTGATAGGTCTCGCCATCAGCGGCACAGCCCAGTAGTTCTGGCACTTCTACTATGAATGCGTCATCCTCTTCACTCCAGTAGATAATGAGTTCGTATTTAATTTTCATCCTGATCTCCTAGTTTGTATTTCAAGATTAAATTTCTCACCTGCTTAACTTGGTAAGCTTTGCCCTTACCCTGTTTTGGCTGCAAGTTGAGAATTTCCTCAATTCCATCCATGTAAAAAATATGATGACTACCTCTAATGCGTTGCTCAAAACCTAGTCTTTTCAGCAACTGACACAGTTGATCGAATGGGATATCGGCATCGGATGTTCCACGAAGGATTTTGAGTAGAAGCTTATCTCGCTGGCTCATGCAGGCTTTGGTTCCTTAATCTCAAACTCCACACCAAAGTCCTGCGCCAGGTTACAGGTTTGGTGATCCACGACATTGGTATCGCTCAGCTCTAAGTTATAGAAGTTCACGAGGTCGTGGGTGAAGTAGGGTCCGGCGTGCCAGGTGCCGACTTCTAGCTTGATGAAGCAGTTGCCGGGGATATGAAAAGCCTGAATTTCGTCTGGTTCTGGTTTTTCCGCTTCCCCAGGAGGGGCTACCCCCAGCAGCCAGTCCTTGCCTTCCAAAGCCCCCAGGCACTGAGTGCAGAGGCGGTGACGGGTGATGGTACGAAATTTAGTGCCTCGGCTTTCCAGTTGCATAATGTAGAACCGGGGAATGCCCTGGTCCAGCTTGAGCCGGGCATCGTCGGGGCCAAAGGAGTTGCCATCGGCGGAGGGAAAGATAACCTGGCCAAAGGGGGCAAAGTTTTCTGAGGTAATGGGTTGAGCCTTCAGAGATTTCAGGGCGATGGATGAGGCCATAAGCGTTAGTCAGTAGTAGAAATGCCAGGCTGAACTTGATGCCTTGGCTCATAGAAGCTGGCGACAGACTTTCCCAAAAATTAGCACAATGGAACCATAGCCCTCTCGAGATCTCAAATCATTATGATTCCACCCGGATGGCGATCCCTTTCCCTGACGCTGGCTGGTAGTTTCCTGCTCATTGGCTGTGCTGGTGCGACTAATTCCGAAAGCCCCATGGCTGAGCCAACTGTAAACCAGGAAAACAGGGAGTCCGCTAACGCAGATACAGCCCCTAACCCGACTGCTCAAGCGGCTCCCAAACAGCAGCCCTCTAGCTACAATCTGGTACCGGTGGTCGAAAATCTGGAGCATCCCTGGGGTATGGCCTGGCTACCGAATGGGGATATGCTGATCACCGAGCGTCCTGGACGGCTGCGCATTGTCAGGGACGGCACCCTTGAGCCAACCCCCATTAATGGCGTTCCTTCAGTGTTGTCCAGCGGCCAGGGAGGATTGCTGGATATCGCCCTCCATCCCGACTTCGAGAATAATCGCCTGGTTTATCTGACCTATGCAGCCGGGGATAGCCAGAGCAACCGCACCGAAGTAGCGCGAGCCGAGTTTGATGGTTCTTCTCTGCAGAATCTGGAAACCATCTTCACCGTTAATCGCCAGAAGTACGACACCCAGCACTTTGGCTCTCGGTTAACCTGGCTACCCGATGGCACCTTGCTGGTTTCCGTTGGGGACGGCGGCAATCCTCCGGTAGAGCTGGATGGCGACCTGATTCGTAAGCAGGCCCAGAATTTGGATGCTTACCTGGGCAAAGTGGTGAGGCTGAACGACGATGGCTCTGTTCCCACCGATAATCCCTTTGTTGATAATAGCGATGCTGCTCCGGGGGTTTGGAGCTACGGTCATCGCAACATTCAGGGCATGGCCTACGACCCGATTCGGAACCAGGTGTGGGTGTCTGAGCACGGTGCACGAGGGGGCGATGAGCTGAATCAGGTGGGGGCGGGCGGAAACTACGGCTGGCCCGTGGTCAGTCATAGCCGGGAATATTCCACCGGACAGCCCGTTGCGCCAACGCAATCTCAACCAGGCATGGTGGACCCCAAAATCGTCTGGCCCATGACCGTCGCTCCTTCTGGATTAGAGGTTTACACGGGGGATGTCTTCCCCGACTGGCAGGGCAACCTGTTCGCCGGCGGACTGCGCACCGGCAGCATCCACAGAATTGCGGTGGATGACAGCGGCAACGCCACTGAACTCGGGACAATTGAGGTAAATCAACGAGTCCGGGATGTGCGCCAGGGACCGGATGGGTTACTGTACGTGCTGACCGATGAATCTGCCGGGCAACTCCTTCGCATTGACCCCGAAGGTTAAGCCTATCGAAATAAATCTGGGATGCCCCCAGGTTTAGCCTCTATGATCCTTAAATAGCCTCAGTTCGGGATAAGGCCAGACCGCTGAGATTTCGCTGCACCTTTCCCCTCCAGGGAGGGGTAGGGGTGGGTTAATCATGGCGTTGAGCCGTTTTATACCTGACAATGGGGTTTCTATGGTCGTAACTTCGACCCACCCCGCCCTCCGGGCACCCCTCCAAGGAGGGGATAGTTCGAGACCAGACGCTTGTTCTGAAGCTAATCCAACCACTTCGCAAATTCTTTTATGCAGGTTCTCCCCAAGCAAACAGACAGCCCATCTACTGAGACCCAGGATTCCCGGCAATCTGACACCGTCGTCCTCAACGTCAGCGGCATGAAGTGTGCCGGTTGTGTGCGGGCGGTGGAAAACCGACTCACCAATCTGGAGGGAGTCCTGTCGGCCACTGTAAATCTGGTCACAGAGGTTGCTGTCGTGGAAGCCAGGCCAGGCACCCTTACCCCCGACCAACTGGCGGAGGAGGTAACTGAGGCTGGCTTTCCAACCACGCCCAGGGGCGGGGAGGGCGATCGCACTTCCACCTCCGACCTCAGCGCCTGGGTGGAGCGCAAACGGGAAGAACAGCAAAAACAGTGGCGACGGTTAACGATTGCTGTCATCCTGCTGCTTCTCTCGGCCATTGGCCATCTCAAGCACTTCGGCTGGCTGACGGTGCCCGTCCTCAGCGACCTGTGGTTCCATGCGGTGCTGGCAACGGTGACGCTGATTGGCCCCGCCCGCGAAATTTTAGTAGATGGCTGGCAGGGGATGCGGCGGCTGGCTCCCAACATGAATACCCTGGTAGCCCTGGGCAGCGTTAGTGCCTACCTGGCCAGCGTCGTGGCCCTGGTATTCCCCCAGCTGGGGTGGGAGTGCTTCTTTGATGAGCCGGTGATGCTGCTCAGCTTCATCCTGCTGGGGCGCACTTTGGAGCAGCGGGCCAGGTTCCGGGCGGCGGATGCCCTGCGATCCCTGGTGGAACTGCAACCCGCCATTGCCCGGCTAATTTCAGACCCCTCCACTGCCGACGCTGCCCAAACTGGGGTAGAAGTCCCCGCCAGCTTTGTGCAGGAAGGGGAATGGGTACAGGTGCTCCCCGGCGAGAAGATCCCCGCCGATGGGGAAATTGTAGCGGGGCAATCCACGGTGGATGAGTCCATGCTGACGGGGGAATCCATGCCGGTGCTGAAGCAGCCGGGGGATACCGTCGTCGCAGGCACCCTGAACCAGTCGGGAGCTATTGCCTTACGAGTCACGGGCACCGGCAACGACACGGTGCTGGCCCAGATGATTCAGCTGGTGGAAACGGCCCAGAGCCGCAAAGCCCCCATCCAGCGGCTGGCGGATGTAATTTCGGGCTACTTCACCTACGGGGTGATGACCCTGGCTACCCTCACCTTTTTGTTCTGGTACTTTGTCGGCCTGCCCCTGTGGCCCGGGGTGATGGATGCGGCCCTGGGGCCAATCCACGATACCCACACCATGACCATGCAGTCGTCGGAGCTGCTGATTAGCCTGAAGCTTGCGATCGCAGTCATGGTCATCGCCTGCCCCTGCGCCCTGGGGCTGGCCACCCCTACCGCCATCCTGGTCGGGTCTGGCATGGGTGCCGAGCGGGGACTGCTGATTCGCGGCGGCGACATTCTGGAGACCGTCCATCACCTGGATACGGTCGTCTTCGACAAAACCGGCACCCTCACCGTGGGGCAGCCCCAGGTCACCGATAGCCTGTCTTTTGCTGAGGATTTAACGAAAAACGACATCCTGCAACTAGCCGCGACGGTGGAAAGCGGCACCCAACATCCCCTGGCGGTTGCGGTTAAGAGGGCGGCTGAGGAACGGGAACTCCCCCTAATCCAGGCTGAGAACTTCCAAACCGAGGCAGGGTTGGGCATCACCGCTGCCGTGACCTGGCAGGAGCAGTCCCTTCCCTGTGCCCTGGGCAACCAGCGATGGATGGAAAAGCAGGAAATCGCTATTCCATCTGACGTTCTGGAACAGGCGAGGAGCTGGGGAGAGAACGGTAAGACCCCCATCTTTGTTGCGTTGGAGGACCGGTTGGTGGGGCTGCTGGCGATCGCAGACGTCCTCCGGGAAGATGCGGCGGATGTCGTTGCCGATTTGCAACGGCGTGGATTATCGGTGAAGGTGCTGACGGGGGATCGGCAGGAGGTGGCGAGTGCGATCGCAACCCAGCTCAACCTCACCCCCGACCAGGTGATTGCCGAAGTCTCCCCCCAGGAGAAAGTTGAAGCCGTCCGCAACCTGCAGGACCAGGGCCAAACCGTTGCCCTGGTTGGCGATGGCATCAACGACGCCCCTGCCCTGGCCCAGGCCGACGTGGGCATTAGCCTCAACTCCGGTACCGACATCGCCGTGGAAACAGCAGACGTCATTCTCATGCGGGATCAGCTCTCCGGCCTGCTGGAAACCATTTCCCTCAGCCGTGCCACCTTCAACAAAATTCGCCAGAACCTGGGCTGGGCCTTTGCCTACAACCTGGTGGGCATTCCCCTGGCGGCGGGAGTTCTACTACCCACCGCAGGCTTCAGCCTCAGCCCGGCAGCGGCGGGGGGGCTGATGGCCTTTAGCTCCGTGACGGTGGTGCTGAATTCCCTACTGCTACGGCGTTCGGCAAAATAAGCTGACCCTACCGTGAATGACACTGAATTCAGCTAGAACCAACCCTCGCTAATCCCCGAAAGCCCTGATACACCGTAGGATGGGCACTGCCCACCAGCCAACTTCAGTGACACGCGACTGTCCTTACTATTTTGACAATCCCAAGCTGTCAACCCAGGCTTGATCCTCCGCAGACAGCTTTGGAAGAGGCATCGGCTGCTGATAATGAATGCGCAGGGCGTATCGGGCTTCATCGTAAACTCGATTAAATACGCCCTGCAAATCCACAGAAATTTCTGTGTCCGCCGATCGAAGGGGAATTGGGATTTCTGGCAGGGGCATCTGCAGTTTGATGGGCATCCGCCACAGGTAGCATGACTGTGGTTATCCCCCCAGCTTTGCTCTGTTTGAGTTTTTTAATCAAGCCCCCCTTAAAAAAAGGGCAGATTTCACCTGACGGAATCCATTGCCCCCCTTAAAAAGGAGGTTGGGGGGATTGATGCAGAGCGATTTGCAAAAGCAGGACTGATGTATAAGCCGTAGCCCGTGCTGGGAGAGGGATTTAGCTCATTGACTGACAAAAGTTGTATGCCCTCACCCCCAACCCCTCTCCCAGAGGGCGAGGGGAGCCGATCCATCCTTCCAGTTCCCTCTCCCCTCGGGAGAGGGCTAGGGTGTAGCTTGCTTCCCGGAGGGTGGGCTTTCAGGGATTTGGTTGAGAAGTTTTGTCAGTCAACCAGGGGATTTAGAGTGAGGGGATATTTGAATGCTTCGAGACGTGACCCGTTTCGTTCATCTGATCATCCCAAGCGAAACGGTGAAACTGCCGAGGAGGCCATAAGCAAAAAGCGCCAGAGTAGCTCTGACGCTCGGGTGTTGAGGAGTGAACAATTAGTTTTAATTTAGCCGCCGGGTGTGACGATGAGGTGTTGGCCATGTGTCATCTCTGTGACACCGGGGTCTACAAATCGAACACAAAGCCCCTTTGTGTGAGGGCCTCATACCGGGCTGAGTCAAACCGATACAGTCGTGGGGCACGATGGGGCACCCCCACCTGCTTTTCAGGCAGGGCGATCAGGAGATCCATCTTCAGTAGCTTTTTGCGAAAGTTACGCTTATCGAGAGGATAGCCCAGGATAGCTTCGTAAAGCTCCTGCAGCTGGGTCAGGGTGAATTTGGGGGGCAGCAGCTCAAACCCCACCGGCTCGTAACGAATCTTGCTCTGCAGCCGCTGCAGGGCAGTAGACAGAATTTCTCTATGGTCAAAGGCCAGGGCGGGCAGTTGGGTGAAGGGATCCTCCTCAGCGGCCAGGATGGGAAACCAGTCAACCGCGCTGGCATCCGTTGCGGCCTGGGTGGGATGACTTTGCAGAGAAATCAGCGCGTAATAGGCCACAGAAACCACCCGGTCGCGAGGATCTCGGTCGACCGCCCCAAAGGTATAAAGCTGTTCTAAAAATAAGTTTTCAACCCCAGTTTCTTCGACCAGTTCTCGCCGGGCGGCGGCCTCAATGGTTTCATCCATTTGCACAAAACCTCCTGGCAAAGCCCACTGCCCGGCAAAGGGAGGCAGCCCCCGCTGAATCAACAGCACCTGAAGCTGCTCTTCGGCAGTAAAACCGAACACCACACAATCGACGGTCAGGGCAGGACGGGGGTACTTGTAGCAGTAGGACATGGGGCACGTTGACATAGTGTGATTTGAACACTAACATAAAGCTGTTCTCTTCAGCACAAGCAGTTTGCTCTGGTTTATCGTCTGGCAGGCATCCGCCATCTGAGTCGCCGCGACTGAGGGTGGGATCTGACCGCATAACTCGGGCAACAGGTAAGGAGTTCATTATGCTGGGCGCGATCGCAGGCGACATCGTCGGCTCTATCTACGAGTTCAACAACCGCCACACCAAAGATTTTCCGTTATTTACCGCTCAATCTTCCTTCACCGATGACACGGTGCTCACGGTGGCCGTAGCCGATGCCCTGCTCAACGGCGGCAGCTACACAGCAGCCTTTAAGCAGTACTACCGCAAATACCCTAACCCCACCGGCAGCTACGGAGCCAGGTTTCACCAGTGGGCCGCTTCGGCTGATACGGAACCCTACAACAGCTGGGGCAACGGAGCCGCCATGCGGGTCAGCCCCGTAGGGTTCTGGTGCGAAGACCTACCCCAGGTGCTGCAAGAAGCCGAAGCCACCGCCGCCGTCACCCATAACCATCCCGAAGGCATCAGAGGAGCCCAGGCCACCGCCGCCGCCATCTTTCTAGCCCGCACCGGCCACACCAAACCAGACATCAAAGACTACGTAGAGAAAACCTTCGGCTACGACCTCAGCCGCACCGTAGACGACATTCGCCCCACCTACCAGTTCAACGAATCCTGCCAGGGCACCGTCCCCGAAGCCATCATCGCCTTTTTAGAATCCACCGATTTTGAAGATGCCCTCCGCAACGCCGTCTCCCTCGGCGGCGACTCCGACACCCTCACCTGCATCACCGGCGGCATCGCCCAGGCCTTCTATGGCGACATTCCCCAAGCCATCCAGCAGGAAGTGATCCAACGCCTGGACTCCCACCTGACCCGAATCCTCCACCAATTCACCTCCTCCTGCCCTGGCCTCTAGCTTCCACCGCCTCTCCCTGCCTGCCTGCCTCTATCTCTATCCTCGCTATCCTAAACACATACAACCTAAATTAAACCCCACCCCCCCTTATGTACGGGCGGGTTGGTGAAGACGCATTGAATGAAGATGGCTCTCAGCCCCATCCCCCCTTATGTACGGGCGGGTTTCAAACCCGCCCCGACTGATCCCTCCCCCAACTAGACCTATGACCACCCAAACCCAACTCCCCCTCCCCAAATTCTTCGACCCCGCCCGCGTCGGCGACGTCTGGCGAGTGCCTTACCAGCAGCGGGCAGAGGAGGCCAAAGCCTGGGCTAATAAGTTCGGCATTCCCCCCGCCGAGCAGGACCCTACCCGCGTTTGCCTGCTGCTGGTAGATGTGCAGAACACCTTCTGCATCCCGGAGTTTGAGCTGTTCGTAGGCGGTCGCTCGGGCATGGGCGCGGTGGAAGACAACGCCCGTCTCTGCGAATTCATCTACCGCAACCTGGGCCGCATTACCACCATTGCCGCCACCATGGATACCCACACCGTTATGCAGGTGTTCCATGCAGAATTTTGGGTGGATGCCGATGGCAACAACCCCGCCCCCATGACCATGATTCATCACCAGGATGTGGTGGAAGGCAACTGGATGGTGAACCCCGGCATTGCCCCCAATCTCACCGAAAAGACCTACGAAGATCTGCAGGCTTACGCCCTGCACTACACCCAAGAGCTGGATCAGCGGGGCAAGTTTCCCCTCACCATCTGGCCCTACCACTCTATGCTGGGGGGCATTGGCCATGCCCTGGTGTCGTCTGTGGAAGAGGCCTGCTTTGTGCACAACATGGCTCGCCGCAGCCAGACCCGGTTTGAGGTCAAGGGCGGCAACCCCCTGACCGAGAACTACTCGGTGCTCAGCCCCGAAGTGCTGAAGGATGAAGGGGGAAGTGCGATCGCGGCCAAAAACGAGTCCTTCATCAACACCCTGCTCAGCTACGACAACATCATCATCGCTGGTCAGGCCAAAAGCCACTGCGTCGCCTGGACGATTTCTGACCTGCTCTCCGAAATTCAGGCTCGTGATCCTAACCTGGCCCAGAAGGTTTACCTGCTAGAAGACTGTACTTCTGCAGTCGTCGTCCCCGATGTGGTGGACTTTACCGACCAGGCGAATGAGACCTTTCAGGGTTTTGCTGATGCCGGTATGCATTTGGTGCAGTCTACTCAGCCTGTGGAAGAATGGCCAGGGATGGGGGGATGAGTGGATGGTTAGTCATCCAATTCTGCTTTGGCCGTAACCCGTAAGCGGGCATTCCGCCAGGGGAATGCCTCTACCCCATGCCAAAGTCTGGAAATTCGGCGGCAATCTTATCAGCAATTAATTTCCCTAAAACCTGGGTCAACCCATCGGCAGGGTGCGACCCATCGATAAAGGCAAATAGGTCAACCGGCAGCCCGGAGGGTAGTGACCCTGGTGCTTGGGTCACATAATCCAGGTAGGACAGTTCTGTAATGGGCATGACGTTCTCCCCCAGGGAATCAATCCACAGGGGCAGGCCAGTCTCAAATATCTCAATGCCGCCAATGACCAGCACATTCTCTGCCGGGTCATGGCTATTACAGGGGCCGAGCCAACCTCCGCGTCCGTTTTGGACAATGCCGGTCAACCAGTCTCTGGCCTGGTTAAAGAAATTTCCCAACGGTAGCTCTTGGCCTAAGTCCCCAAAAAGGGTGGAAGCAGTTTTAAACCCCCAGGAGGAGGGGCCAAACTTGGGTAAATGGTCATCTAACTGCTCCGTCAGCCAGTTGCGGTAGTGGTTGCAGACATCATTGGGAGGGTTATATCGGTCGCTCAGCCGGGTATTCACTTCGGCGGCCACGTCGGTTAAAAATGTCCGGGTGCGATTGGCAAAATCACCGGGCAGTAGGGCATCTACTAATGCATCAACTTTGATGGAGAAAGGCGTATCCCCCAGTTTTGACAGACCAAACACCACAATGTCGTCTACCTTCCCTTGCAGCTTAGCAATGGACCGGTTGATGTTGCGGACGATGCCTTTGGCCAGGTCGTTTTTGAGGGCGTCGTCGTCGGTGGTTTCTGGGGTAAACAGCACATTGGCAAAGTTTTCAATGTCTACCAGGGCTTCAAACACGTCGTTGCTGCCCGCACTGATGATGATGTCTGGTTTTTCGGCCCTGGGATTAAACCGCTTAGCAAGGATCAGATCGGCCTTAAAAAGCGCAACCTGGGTTTGCAACCCGATGGGCAAATCATCCAGGTCATTCCCTTCAGAGCCAAAGATGCCCGTAGACGCACCAGAAAATGCATAGTTAATATTGTCTTGAAATGGATTGACGAATCCAGTCGCTAGGGTTGGCGAAAAACGATTCTCTAAAGGGTCAGGATCAATACCAAGCTGTTGAATAACCACTTCGCCTAACACTTGGCCATTAGAGGGTTTGCCATCGTTGTAGACAAAGTTGCCCCCAACAAATTGCGGGAAAGGCTCAATACCAAACTGGGCTAACAGATGGGTTAAAGCGCCGGTATCGAGTAAGCTATCGCCGAGAAATGCAATGGTCATAGCTTTTTTGTAAGATAAACAATGGTTCCAGGATAGTCTGAGTCAGGGAAGAGCTAAGGCAAGCCAGTCTATCGTTTTTCTGCCTATAAGAACTGCCAGTTTGTCATTTGTAATTTTTCAAGGTTTCCGGGTGCTTTGCCTTCAGGCAGAGCACTGACCTGAAATATCACCAGGGCAAGCGCAACGAAGCCGTCTTACCCTTTTATACCAGGTCCGGCTTGAAATCTGACGCATACGCTCACTCTTACGAGCACCCCCGCAATTTCATATTAGCTATAGCGAATCTCATTCGAATGAAGTGCATCTCTAAAGATCCCCCCTGCCCCCTTAGGAGATCTCTGAGAAAGAAAATACCAACCGGAGGGGCGAAGCATCTGGGCAAAAACCATGGGAGCAGTCACGCCAATTTCCTTCCAGATGCTTCGCCCTTACAGCTAATGCACAAGACTCGGTAAATTCTTTTTCAGAGACCATCTTATTAAAAGGGATAAAAATTGAAATTTAACCATCCAGAAACCAGGGGTGAGCCTGAGCGCATCAAGTTTGCACCTTACTGAACTGAGAACCGCTATCTGTAACCAAAGGTTACTGCGATAATCTGGAGAAGCCTCGATGTCGTGCAGGTTACCTTGCCATGGCCGACGTTTTTATCTCCTATTCCCGCAAAGACAAAGCTTTTGTGCAGGTACTGCACCAGGCTCTAGCCGAGAGCAAATACGACGCCTGGATCGACTGGCAGGATATTTCCCCCACGGCAGACTGGTGGGCCGAGATTGAAGGTGGCATTGAGGCGGCAGATGCATTTTTGTTTGTGATTAGTCCTGACTCGGTGACCTCAAAGGTATGCAATCAAATGGTCACTGAGGGTTTGGGCCAAGATAGGGCGATTGCTCCGTACTGACAATTGAGAGCTGAGACGATTGCTATGATTGGGTGAAGAGCTATTTACGAGTCGATCATGGGTATGCTCAAAAGCCTCTACGATAGCGACTTCTACGCCTGGACACAGCAACAGGCGCAACTCCTACGTAACAAGGCATTGAGTGATCTCGACATCATTCATTTAGCTGCAGAACTCGAAGACATGGGACGCAGCGAAAAACGAGAGCTGGCAAGCCGTCTGGAGGTTTTGCTGCTGCACTTGCTGAAATGGCAGTTTCAACCTGGCTTTCGGTCTCGCAGCTGGCAGCTCACCATTAAAGAACAGCGCTTGCGTCTGGAGAAGCACCTGGCTGAAAATCCTAGCCTCAAGGCGCTTCTGCCAGAATATTTGCCTCGCGCCTATCAACTCGCGGTAATTGGCGCTGAGAAAGAAACAGGACTGGATATTTTTCCTGACGACTGTCCCTACCTGGTAGAGGAAATTTTGAATCAGGCTTTTCTACCGGAGGAGTAACGCAATGTGTGTCGAAAGAGCGCGTTAGCGAAAAATGTTAGCAACTGAGAGCTGAAAGTGGTGACCTGCGTCGTCAATGCCGTAGGCTAGGCGGTCCTGGCTGATCCACACCACATCGGGAATGACGGCCTCAGTGGTAGAGAAAACCACCCCAGGGGGACGTCTTCATGGCAAGCGGCTGATCCCGGTGCTGCGCCGAAAAGACTACGCCCAGGGGGCCATGCACCCCCGCCTGGGGCAGCACCAGTGATTGGTGCCAGCCGAGAGTGCCTCAACCAGGAACAGGCTAAAACCGCCCGCAACCGGCGTCGAACCGTAGTCACGCTGTCGGTGTTACTGCTGCTGGTGACCGGCATGGGCGTACTAGTGCACAACTGGTCGCCCCGGGCGATGACCTGGCCCGTAACGGCAATGTGGAACAGGCTACCCAACTATTTGAGCAAGCGGTTCTTTGGGATCGCACCCTGACATTGGAACCCCAGACCCGAGCCGAGCAACTGTGTAACTGTTCAGAGCGTAATTCTGCGAAATAGCTCTGGTCCTTAGCCGCTGCCGCTCCTGACCGCCACTTATTCCAAAAGCGGGCGGTCGCGATCTATCGTTTGTTGAGTTTAAGCTAGCTTCATTCCAGTGTTTTTAAGAAGCCTATTTTTCCTCATCAAAATAGAATTCCAATATTTTACAAGTTGCAATCTTTGTTGCTAAGGATGCAATATTTGCTGCAATAAATTCATGGTTTGCAACAATAACGTAATGTTAGCTGCAATTACTTCAAGTTTCGCTGCAATGATTTCATAGTTGACAATAATCACTTCAAGATTACCAGGAGAAGTTGTAACCTTTGCTGAACTTGCTTCATGATTTACTGCTGTTGCTTCATGATTTACATGCAAAGGTTCAGGATTTGAAAGCTTTGTTCGGACAGAAGCTTTCGTTGTCACGCCATAGAAGCTTCTGAAATTATCATTTCTAACTTTGACCATAAGACAAATTAAAGTTCGTAAACTATGAAGGATTACCTTCCCGATGGGCAAGCTATGGTCAGTAGAAACAATTAAATCCCCTTAACAGATAATTTCTTTACAAGATCCCTGTTAAAAGGTTTCCTGACTATGGAAATAGCTATAGAGATGCCTTAAAATAGTCTCTATGTACTATCGACTATAATGACTGATAACTTTTGGGCTCATACCCCTCCTGAGGGCTCTGAGCGTGGGCATAGTTTGAAAGAACATCTTTCAGATGTGGCTGAGTTAGCCCGTCAGTTGGCAAAGAAGTTTGGTGCTGGGGAGTTGGGCTACTATGCTGGGCTCTGGCACGACCTGGGCAAGTACAATCCTGAGTTTCAGGAATATTTGCAACGATGCCACGAAAGTTCCAGATCGGGTACTAAGCAACCCTCCCGTGGTCCAAGGCATGCCATCTATGGAGCCATATTGGCGGCGCAGGTATGTCGGCCCCTTGCCCCAATCATCTATGGCCATCATGCAGGGCTTCAAGGTTTCTTTGCTATCAAAAACGAGCTTTCGCCTAATAATCCAACCTGGCAGGACAGCTATCAAGTCGTGCTGCAAACTGCCAACGAAGACTTGGATGGCTTAATTCCAGCAATTGATTGGCGTTCTGCCCTTAAAGATCTGCCCAAGAACAAGTTAAGCGGGGAAGTATTTTTAAGGATGCTTTTCTCATGCCTGGTTGACGCTGACTATCTGGATACCGAGGAACATTTCGAAGGTGCCCCCAGGCAGAACTTGAATGGGTCGGTGGCTGATCTCTGGCAGACTTTTGAAGTCAGCCACCGGCAGTTCCTTGTAACAGTCAGGGACCGTACAACACCCGTCAATCAAGTACGTGATCAGGTTTATCAAGCTTGTATTAATGCGGCAGAGAACAACCCAGGTATTTTTCGCCTGGCGGTGCCTACAGGGGGTGGCAAAACCCTGAGCGGATTAGCCTTTGCTTTACGCCATGCAGTGCTGAATGATTACAGGCGGGTTATTTTTGCCGTTCCGTACACCAGCATTATTGAGCAAACGGTTAATGTTTATCGCAATATTTTTGGCGTTGAAGCTGTCTTAGAACACCACAGCGCAGTTAAGGATGAGTGGGATAAAAACAGCCAGCGTAATCAGTTTCAAGCTCAAGAAGGGGCGACAAATTTTCAGGCCCAGGCAAGATTAGCCACCCAAAACTGGGATGCCCCGCTAATCGTAACAACGACGGTTCAACTGTTTGAAAGTCTGTTCTCTAATCGCCCTGGTCGCTGCCGCAAGCTCCACAACCTGATAGATAGTGTCATTGTGTTAGATGAAGTGCAAACGTTGCCGATTGCGCTGCTGTCTCCCATCCGCAGCGTCCTAGAGGAACTGGTAGAACGGTATAACGTCAGCATCGTCTATTGCACTGCTACCCACCCCCCCATTGCCGGAAAGAACCCTTATTTTGATGGTTTCAAGCCTGAGCTGGTGCGGGAGATTATCGCCCCTGAACAGACCAAACAGCATTTCTGGACCCTCAGGCGGGTGGATTATGAGCAGCCTCCAGAAGCCTGGTCCTGGCAGCAGCTTGCAGACGATGTTACTGAGCAGCAGCAGGCGCTGGTCATCTTAAATACCCGCAAAAATGCCCTGAGTGTACTGGATGCTCTAAATGTTGGGACCACAGAATATCTCTCTGCTTCAGGATATGAGTCAGAGGTTGAAGCGGTTCTCTATGAGAGCCAGGTACTACACCTTTCGACCCTATTGTGCGGTGTCCATCGTCGTGCGGTTTTGGCAGAAGTGCGCCGCCGATTAATAGCCAAAGCGTCCTGTTGGCTGATCTCAACCCAGGTTGTAGAAGCAGGGGTAGATATCGACTTCCCGGTGGTTTATCGGGCGATGGGTCCCCTTGATCGCATTGTGCAGGCAGCAGGGCGCTGTAACCGTGAAGGCACAATTCCGGGCAGAGGGCGAGTGGTCATTTTTGAACCTGCCGGTGGCAAGACCCCTCCTGGGGAGTATGGCAAGGCGGTGCAAACAACGCGACGGCTATTGCAAGAGTCTAACCTTGACCTGCATAACCCCAACGTTTTCGAAGACTATTTTCAAAGTCTTTACCAGATAGAGCAGCGGGATAAGTACGGCATTCAGGATCTACGGGAAAAGCATGACTACCAGGCCGTAGCCGAAAAGTTCAGGCTGATCAAAGACGATACGGTGCCGGTGGTGATTCGTTACAACACCGAGGTTCAAGCCCTGCTGGCAGACATCAGCCGTCGGGGGTTGTGGTCAAGCGATCGCAAAAAACTGCAGCCCTACATCGTCAACCTGCCCCGCTATGAATTTCAAAAGTTCAATACCCGCACAGAGTTGGTCCCTGACCTCTGGGTGTGGGATGGCCTGTATGACCCCATTCGTGGCATTCCCCTGGGCAATGACCCTGGTGATGGGCTTTATGACCCTAATCTTCTCGTTATGTGAGGCAAGATCAGTGACAATGTACAAGCAGCGCCGAGTCAAAAGGCTAGGTGAGGATTGGAACACCTCTGTAGAGGAGGTTACATGCAAGCTTGTCTACACCAGGCACATAAGTCCTTCGTGCCTGGATGTAGGCTGCTTGTTTAGAGTAGAGGGAATCAGAGAAGACTTCACCTCCGTAGACGATGTTGACATTCGGAGAACGGTCCATATAATTGAGAGAGCGCCTGGATGGGGGTCCAGACGCTCAAGGTTTTAACTCACATTGTTCTCGACGGCCTTATTGGACCGAGGAGTTTTCATGTCTAAAATTACTGATTCGAAACCAATTAGTCAAGAGCTTCCTCTTCTGGAACGCAGTAATCAGGGTTGGCAGGTTCGCAAGCAGCTTTGCCCAAAAGTAAAGACTTCATCTCAGTTCTACACAACAAAAGAAGTCGTAGATCTACTAAGAATCTCAAGTGATAGACCCATCCGCCGCGCCAGAAGCAGAGGAAACGCCTATCTACACAATCCAGGTGATTTGAAAGAGTCTTTTATTATTGTAGCTGCTGGACAGAAAAACAAGTGGCTTGTGTATAAGCCGTTTTCTGCTTGATTTAACCCAAGTTGGTCTTCTTTCTATATTTCTGTCTGATCTTGAAGAGAAATATAGGAGGAAGATCATTGTCCTTAAGATATTTGGGATATGAAATGGAGAATTCTTCACTACTTACCGTCAAAGTCTGGGGCGATTTCGCCCTGTTTACCCGGCCAGAATTTTCTGCCGAGCGGGTCAGCTATCAGATCCTGACTCCCAGTGCCGCCAGGGGCATTCTGGAGGCCATTTTCTGGAAGCCTGAAATGTCCTGGCAGGTCCGCGAAATTCATGTACTGAAACCGATTCGAAGTTTTTCGATTTTGCGCAATGAGATTAATAACCACCAGAGTGAGCGGGCTGTAGCGGGCTGGCAAAAACAGGGGCAGGGGGGCTATTACGCCGATAGCGATCGCGCCCAGCGGCATTCCCTGTGTTTGCGCGATGTTGCCTATGTCATCAAAGCCGACATCGAGCTTAAGGCTCACGAAAATAACCTGGTCAAATATCGGGATCAGTTCCGCCGTCGCGTCACTAGAGGCCAGTGCCACCACCAGCCCTACTTTGGCACTCGCGAATTCAGCGCCTATTTTTCTGACCCAGACGGCACCGAAGACGAAGAACGGCTCAACAACTTTCCCTACCCGCAACCTGTGGATTTTGGCCTGATGCTGTTTGATATGGAAATTACAGAAGCCGCCAACGGCTCAATGGTTTACCTCAAGCACGATGCCAACGGGGCCAGGGTCGTTAAAGGTAATGCCCAGCCCAGGTTTTTTCATGCCCAGTTGCAGCAGGGCATTTTGACCGTTCCCACTAAGTTATATCGAGGGAGATAAACGGCCATGATTTTGACCCGGCTGTATGAGCATGCCCAGCGCCTTCAAGACAAACTGCCGATAGAAGGCTATGGAGAAGTCAGGCTGAGCTGGTTAGTAGAACTTAATCAGGATGGCACTTTAAAGGCCAACGGCTTCACCAAATTGGATAAGAACGACCCGAGGCGTAAACTGCCTGACCGGATTAGAGCAGCGGGTATTAAACCAAAACTGCTGGCCGATAATGGCGAGTATGTGTTTGGTGTGGGGCGAGAGACTTCTCCCCCAGAAAAAGTTGCCGAACGCCATCGCCAGTTCAAAGAACTGGTGCAACAGTGCGCCGACGTCACCCAGAACCCTAGCGTGCAGGCGGTTGCTAAATTCCTGGCAAACTGGAACCCGGAGCAGGATAAAGCAAAACTGCCGGAAGACTTTAATCCATCACAGACCGTCACCTTTAGCGTTGAGGGGAAAATTCCTGCCGATGCTATCCCCGAGATGCAGGCGGTGCAGCAGTTCTGGGTCGATTACCTGAAAAGCGGAGATGGGGACTCCGACAGTTTGCCGCAAATGCAGTGCCTGGTGACGGGCCAGGATGGATTGGTTGAAGAACGCTTGCCCGTCAAAATTAAAGGCATCCCCGATGGGCAAACGGCAGGCACTTCGCTGGTCTCTGCCAATGCGGCCCCATTTACCTCCTATGGTCTATCGAACTCTTTGACTTCGCCCATTTCGAGGGAGGCGGGGGAAGGATTTGCCAAAGCCCTCAACTATTTGATTGCGACTGAAGATTCACGACTGTATGTGGGGCCAGTGGTGTATGTCTTCTGGACCCAGGAACCGTCGGAATACGACTTTTTTAACGATCTCGGCGATGACCAACCCCAGGAGGTCAAAAATCTCTACACGTCAGCCCTGGCTGGGAAGCGTATCTACGACGAACCCAACCAATTTTATGCCCTTGGCCTCTCTGCCAGTGGTGGCCGAGCCGTAGTGCGCGACTGGATCGAAATGAGTATTCCCGAGGTGATGCAAAACCTGGTGCGCTGGTTCGAGGCCCAGGAAATCGTTAATCCATTCGGGCAGTTGGGCGAGAAACCCTATTTGAGCATTCGCCGACTCTCGAACTGTTTATATCGTGATGCTCAAAAAGAGGCGATCTCAAATATCCCTCCGCTGCTGATGCGTTCTGCCCTGAAGGGCACCCCGTTACCGCTCCATTTATTAACCCGCGTGGTGCGCCGCATCTGTGTAGACCGCAGTGAGCTTCACTATCCGGTGACCCATTCCCGCGCTGCTCTGATCAAACTCATTCTGACTTCCCAAGGCTATGCCATGACTAATATGCAATCCCTCAACCGTAACCCCAGTTTTGACAATCCCCAAGACCATGCGGCCTACCACTGCGGTCGGCTGCTGGCCCAGCTCGAAATTATTCAGCGTAAGGCGCAGAAAAAGATTAATGCCACTTTAGTTGATCGCTATTACGGAGCTGCTTCAACAACTCCGGCAAAAGTCATGGGCAAGCTTGTTCAAGACGCTCAACCGCACTTAAGCAAGATCCGAAAAGATGATGAGCGGACTTGTAACGCCCTTCAATCTCATCTGGAAGACATCATTGATCAGCTCTCGCCTGAAGCCGATAAATTTCCCAGAACCCTATCTATGCAGCAGCAGAGTATTTTCGCTCTGGGCTATTACCACCAGCGAGCGGATAACAAGAAAGCTGCGATCGCAGGCGCAAAGGCCAAGAAAAATTCCCCAGCTAAGGATACGGATCAAAAGCAATCAGATCCAGAAAATTAGTTGCCACATATCCCGAAATGTTTTGCCCACAACTTAGAAGGTTTTCGCTATGACCATTCACACCCAGCCCGAACTTCGCCACGACTTTGTACTTTTGTTTGATGTAACCGATGGCAACCCCAATGGTGATCCTGACGGCGGCAATTTGCCCCGCACTGATCCTGAAACCATGCAGGGGTTAGTTACTGATGTTTGCTTAAAGCGCAAAATCAGAAACTATGTTGACTTCAAATGTGGTGAAGACGAAACGACCAAAATCTATATTCAGGACCAAGGGGTTGCCCTGAACGACATGAACGCTCGGGCCTACACCGCCCTTGGCATGAAATCGACCGGCACCAAGCAAAAGCGCGACGATGTCAACAAAGCCCGAGACTGGATGTGCCAAAACTTTTTCGACATTCGTATGTTTGGGGCAGTCATGACCACCGGGGTAAATTGTGGCCAGGTGCGTGGCCCCGTACAGCTTACCTTTGCTCGGTCTGTAGATCCGGTGATGCCGCTGGATGTAGCCATTACTCGCATCGCCATTACCAAGCCCGAAGATGCAGCTGTCGTGGTAGGAGATGACGGCCAGGAAGAAAGCGGCAAAGGCAAGACCACGGAAATTGGGCGTAAGGCGCTCATTCCCTATGGTCTCTACGTTGCTCATGGTTTTTACTCCCCTGCGTTTGCTGAAAAAACCGGGGTAACATCTGCAGACCTCGAACTCTTCTGGGAAGCCCTGGTCAAAATGTGGGAACTCGACCGTTCCGCCAGTCGCGGCATGATGGCACCCCGTGGTCTTTATGTGTTCTCCCACGACAACAAACTGGGTCGTGCCCCGGCCCATAAGCTGTTTGAGCGCATACAGGTCAAACTTAAAGAAGGAGTGGTTACTCCCCGGCAGTTCTCAGATTACGATGTACATTTTGATGATCAAAACATGCCGGAAGGGGTAACTCCTACTCCCCTTTGGGCGGGATAGCCAAGCTCACGCTGGTATCTAGTACTGGCTGGCCAAAATCAGGCAACCATTGTTGAGGGTGCCAGGTACCGGGTACCTGGTATCAGGTTTCAGGCCTAGTTGGCCGGCTTACGCCGTAGGGTATCAAGATTGCTTTGTTGAAAACAAGACACTGAACACTGGAGGGAAACAGCATGATGCAAATCAAAGATTTAACCGTTGAAGAATTTAAGTCTCTAATTCGCGAAACCGTAGAGGATGTGCTGCAAGACATGCTGCTAGATCCTGACACCGACAAGCAGGTCAAAGATTCTGTTCGTCAGCAGTTACTTCATATGAAGCAGCGACGTAAAACTGGTAAGCAAGCCCTTTCTTCAGAGGAGGTCATGCAAGAATTAGGGCTGAATTAACCATGAGCTATATCCTTGAATATGAGCCTGAAGCTGTCGCCGATCTAAAACGATTAGCTCCAAACATACGCAAGCGAATTGTCTCTAAAATTCAATGGCTAGCAACCCATTTTGAGGAATTGCAACCAACACCATTAGCTGCGAATCTGGCAGCTTTTTATAAGCTCAGGATTGGTGACTATCGGGTTATCTATGAATTTGACCGCTCACTACAAATCATTACTATCGACCGGGTAGGGTATCGGAGGGAAATTTATGACTAGCTCTCCCGACGATTACCTGATGATTAGTGCCCTCCAGCACTATGCCTTTTGCCCGCGCCAGTGTGCCCTTATCCACATCGAGCAGGTATGGGAAGAAAACCTCTATACCCTGAGAGGGCAGCGGGTTCACGACAAAGTAAACGTGCCCGAGCATGAGCTAATTGAAGGCGTGCGGGTCGAACGAGCCATGCCCCTGTGGTCTCACACACTAGGGCTTACGGGCATTGCCGATGTGGTGGAGTTTACCGCTGACGATACGCCTTACCCGGTGGAATACAAAGCCGGTTCTAAAAAAGCCAGAGACGCTGACGAAATTCAGCTCTGCGCCCAGGCCCTCTGCCTGGAAGAAATGCTCAACCGCCCGGTTTCCCGTGGAGCGATTTTTCACCATTCGTCTCGCCGCAGGCGAGAGGTAGCGTTTGATGATGCATTGCGATCACAGGTCTACCAAACCATCGTAGACCTCCGCGCCCTACTGGCCCAAACCGTTTTACCGCCCCCCGTCGCCGATGCCCGTTGTCGCGATTGCTCTCTTTTAGAAGCCTGTATGCCCCATGCTCTGGAAGATTTTCCCCAATCTTCTCGGCGTAATAATCCCTTTTATGTGGTGGATACGGTGCCATGAAACAAATTCTCAATACCCTTTACGTGCAGACCCAGGGGTCTTATCTGCGGCTCGACCACGACACCCTGCAGGTTGAGGTAGAACGAAAAAAGACTTTTCAAATGCCGCTGCACCATCTGGGAGGGATTACCGTCTTTGGCAATGTGCTGATGAGTCCGTTTCTAATCCATCGGTGTGCTGAAGATGGTCGCGCCCTGGTCTGGCTATCGGAGCATGGCCGATTTAAGGCGCGTCTATCCGGCAGCACGAGTGGGAACGTGCTGTTACGCAAGGCCCAGCACGACGCTCTAAATAACCCGAAAGTCACCCTGGACATTGCCCGATACATCGTTGCCGGAAAGCTGCAAAATACCCGCAATGTACTGATGCGAGCCGCCCGAGAAGCCAGAACCGAGGCCGATGCTCAGGCCCTTTATGATGCGGCCAAAGTCCATGCCGATGGCATTCAATCGGCAGAGAAGGCGGCTGATCTGGATAAGCTGCGTGGGGTTGAAGGCTATGGGGCAAAAGCCTATTTCAATGCCTTTTCAGCCATGGTGCGCCAGAACCGGGATGCATTTGAACTGACCGAACGCACCCGGCGACCTCCTCGTGACCCGATTAATGCATTACTCTCTTTTGTCTATACGCTGCTGGCTAATGAGTGTATTGCCGCCTGTGAAGGGGTTGGGCTAGACCCCCAGGTAGGTTTCCTCCATGCTCTACGGCCCGGACGCCCAGCCCTGGCCCTGGATTTGATGGAAGAGCTACGGGCTCCCCTGGCCGATCGGCTGGTGCTGACATTGGTGAATCGAGGGCAGATAGCGCCCGATGATTTTGTGGAACGTCCCGGTGGGGCTATTTCAATGGCTGAAGATACCCGGAAAACTCTGCTGGCGGCTTACCAGAAGCGAAAGCAAGAAGAGGTGTTTCACACCGTAGCTGAAACAAAAGTTCCTTTAGGCCTGATCGCCCATACCCAGGCCAGGTTGCTGGCCCGGCACCTGCGGGGAGATTTGCCGACCTATCAGCCCTTTATTCTCCGATAGTAAGTTCAGGCTATGGATATACTGGTCACCTACGATGTCAATACTGAAACCAGGGCAGGCCAAAGGCGGCTCCGTAAGGTTGCTACTACTTGCAAGAACTATGGTCAGCGGGTGCAGCTGTCGGTTTTTGAATGCCGGGTGACCCAGGCCCAGTATGAAGCGTTACGCTCTCAACTGCTGAATATTATTGATACCAGGACAGATAACTTGAGGCTCTATCGCCTGCCATCGCCCCGAGAAGACCATCTGGAGCAATTTGGTGTTGATCACTACACTGACTTCGATGAGCCACTCATTATCTAACCCCGCGCGAACCTGTAGCAATGGGCAAAATGCCGGGGGGTTCGCGGCCTCTGTTATACAAGGCATAGAGGCTATTTCAAAAATGGAAGGGCCTCAGTTCTACCCGCCAAAACCAACCTTCGCGCAAACGATGGCTGAAATGCTTGCCTCTCAAGGGTTTGCTATGATTGCCGTAGCGCCCGGCCTTCGGGTCGGGTGAGGATTGGAACAAAAACTTGAGCTGTAGGGAATGCAGACCTTACAGCGTAGCGCCCGGCCTTCGGGTCGGGTGAGGATTGGAACAGCCCGGCAGATGGAGCGGAGAGGGCTACAGGTGAGTAGCGCCCGGCCTTCGGGTCGGGTGAGGATTGGAACCTGGACAACTGACAGAGAAGTGGCTGAAACTTTTGTAGCGCCCGGCCTTCGGGTCGGGTGAGGATTGGAACAGTGCGGTGACCCGGGCCGAATGGGATGTACTGCCGTAGCGCCCGGCCTTCGGGTCGGGTGAGGATTGGAACTAGTAATGCCCTACTTGGGGCTGTACCGCTATCTGTGGTAGCGCCCGGCCTTCGGGTCGGGTGAGGATTGGAACAGGCCATTGAAGAAAAAGAAGCGGCACTGGCCGCGTAGCGCCCGGCCTTCGGGTCGGGTGAGGATTGGAACATTCTGCTGCTGTACTGGTCGCTAAATATCTCTGTGTAGCGCCCGGCCTTCGGGTCGGGTGAGGATTGGAACACCGTGAACCAGTTCAAATTATGCCGAGTGAATTTGTAGCGCCCGGCCTTCGGGTCGGGTGAGGATTGGAACACTTTCGTGAACAGCGAGTGGCAGAAGCACCAAGTAGCGCCCGGCCTTCGGGTCGGGTGAGGATTGGAACCATTGACAAAAACGCAAAGAACCCCAAGGGCGAACGTAGCGCCCGGCCTTCGGGTCGGGTGAGGATTGGAACTACCCACAGCAGCAGACACCGCCCCGTGATGGCCCGTAGCGCCCGGCCTTCGGGTCGGGTGAGGATTGGAACTATGTTGCCAACCGGCATTGTGTGGTGGATGCCGGTAGCGCCCGGCCTTCGGGTCGGGTGAGGATTGGAACAACAGCAACCGACATTCAAACGTGATGGTGCGTTGGTAGCGCCCGGCCTTCGGGTCGGGTGAGGATTGGAACATCGGCTTGGTATGACAACCAACTAACCTCCTGGAAGTAGCGCCCGGCCTTCGGGTCGGGTGAGGATTGGAACAGGCAACTGTGAGGCCACAGCGACCTGGGCCAGGTCGTAGCGCCCGGCCTTCGGGTCGGGTGAGGATTGGAACCCCAAAAAACCGATATGAGCAATCTCATAGGTGCCGTAGCGCCCGGCCTTCGGGTCGGGTGAGGATTGGAACCTGGACCGACGACGGCAATTTGGGGCGCGGGTGTGTAGCGCCCGGCCTTCGGGTCGGGTGAGGATTGGAACTAACTAAATCGTCGTATCTCGTTTCAAGCCGATCTAGTAGCGCCCGGCCTTCGGGTCGGGTGAGGATTGGAACCCTCCCTAGTCGCTGCGCCATCACGTCCGCTGTAGTAGCGCCCGGCCTTCGGGTCGGGTGAGGATTGGAACAATGTGCAGTCTGGTGGCACGGGAAAGGGGCATCACGTAGCGCCCGGCCTTCGGGTCGGGTGAGGATTGGAACCTGCTGGGAATAGCCAAAGATTTGCTCCCAGTGGCGTAGCGCCCGGCCTTCGGGTCGGGTGAGGATTGGAACGATGTGGTTGCACCTGCTGGAGGGCACCACACTAGAGGTAGCGCCCGGCCTTCGGGTCGGGTGAGGATTGGAACTTAAAAATCATCTCCCTGACATCCCCCAAAGGACCGTAGCGCCCGGCCTTCGGGTCGGGTGAGGATTGGAACATCGACCAATAGAGGGCAAGGTAAAAACCGTCACGTAGCGCCCGGCCTTCGGGTCGGGTGAGGATTGGAACGTGTTTGGCCCGGAGGATTGCCCCGCTGTTGCCAGGTAGCGCCCGGCCTTCGGGTCGGGTGAGGATTGGAACAAAAAAAATAAAAAGTGGGATTTTTTTATTTTTTGTGTAGCGCCCGGCCTTCGGGTCGGGTGAGGATTGGAACATCTATCCCACCGTAGCGACCAAGCGACTTGGCTTGGTAGCGCCCGGCCTTCGGGTCGGGTGAGGATTGGAACACTGAAGCCACCGACCCCAGTCGGGGGAAGGCGACGTAGCGCCCGGCCTTCGGGTCGGGTGAGGATTGGAACAGCAGTAGTAGCTCATCCTCGGGCAGCAGCAATCTGGTAGCGCCCGGCCTTCGGGTCGGGTGAGGATTGGAACGTCTCCATCCAAAAACGCCAGTGTGATGAGCTGCGTAGCGCCCGGCCTTCGGGTCGGGTGAGGATTGGAACTAAATATTATCGATAATATTAGGATCTTCGGGTAGTAGCGCCCGGCCTTCGGGTCGGGTGAGGATTGGAACGATCAATTGCCCTTGCCGATAGATAAATGATTCGTCGTAGCGCCCGGCCTTCGGGTCGGGTGAGGATTGGAACACGGGGCCACCGTCAGCCGGAATAGTTCCCTCTAGGTAGCGCCCGGCCTTCGGGTCGGGTGAGGATTGGAACGTCTCAGGGCTGCTGGGTGCCGACTACAACCCCCGTAGCGCCCGGCCTTCGGGTCGGGTGAGGATTGGAACTGGCCCGTGCTGCTGCCGATAGCACTGACCGCACCGTAGCGCCCGGCCTTCGGGTCGGGTGAGGATTGGAACACGCCCGACCACCACCGTTGAGATCAGCCTAGGTGTGTAGCGCCCGGCCTTCGGGTCGGGTGAGGATTGGAACTTTTTCTCAACCTACCCAGGCGACGAGTCTCTAGGTAGCGCCCGGCCTTCGGGTCGGGTGAGGATTGGAACACACCCAGACTATCGGCTGAGGATGGCTGGGAGGGGTAGCGCCCGGCCTTCGGGTCGGGTGAGGATTGGAACAGCCAAGACCCCACCGCTCTAGTGAAATGCTGGGTAGCGCCCGGCCTTCGGGTCGGGTGAGGATTGGAACATCCACCTCGCCGTAAATAATTGCAGTCCCAGCCGGTAGCGCCCGGCCTTCGGGTCGGGTGAGGATTGGAACATACTTTGTTGCATTGACCTTCTCCTCTAATTCCGGTAGCGCCCGGCCTTCGGGTCGGGTGAGGATTGGAACTACAGCATCGAACTGGCCTTGATCCTGCACATTGGTAGCGCCCGGCCTTCGGGTCGGGTGAGGATTGGAACATCAATTCTCGCTACCGCCACAGAATAAAATGCTCCGTAGCGCCCGGCCTTCGGGTCGGGTGAGGATTGGAACTCAGGTTGTGCGCCACCTCCCTGAGGACGAACCAGTAGCGCCCGGCCTTCGGGTCGGGTGAGGATTGGAACAATGGTGATAGTAGACCCACTTGAAACATCGGCTGTAGCGCCCGGCCTTCGGGTCGGGTGAGGATTGGAACTGGAGTAAATCAATGCCAATGCAACGGGACCGTTGTAGCGCCCGGCCTTCGGGTCGGGTGAGGATTGGAACAAATGAGCTGCAGTCAGGATATACCGTCCTGGTAGTAGCGCCCGGCCTTCGGGTCGGGTGAGGATTGGAACAGGCCGTCCCAATAGCCATCCTTAAAGCCTGGGCGTAGCGCCCGGCCTTCGGGTCGGGTGAGGATTGGAACTGCAATCGGAGTGCCACAGGCACCACCGGGGATGTGGTAGCGCCCGGCCTTCGGGTCGGGTGAGGATTGGAACTCCGTCGAACTCGGTGGCATACCAAGTCCAATTTGTAGCGCCCGGCCTTCGGGTCGGGTGAGGATTGGAACACTACGCGATTACCTCACAGACCAAAAGGTGGTGTAGCGCCCGGCCTTCGGGTCGGGTGAGGATTGGAACCTCACTATCAACACCTGAAATCCCGTAGGCAACAGTAGCGCCCGGCCTTCGGGTCGGGTGAGGATTTGAACACCTTTTTTTGAATTTTGAGTTTTGAGTTTTGAGTTTTGAAGTAGCGCCCGGCCTTCGGGTCGGGTGAGGAGTTGAGGGGCCGGATACCTGCTTGGGTAAACAACAATACCCTGGGCTTGTAACAGGCACCCGGTCCCTGGGTCTCCAGAGACCTAACCCAGCTGCCGATACCGCAGCAGGTAGCTAAATACCTCCCCCTGCTCCGGGGTAATCAAAATCCCCGACTTGGGTATCGTCACTAACCGGCTCCACTCCCGCTGCTCTGCATATCTGAGCAAATGCAGGTGATTAATCGCCCCTCGTACCCCATCCGGTGAGCCGATCACCAAATGGCGCAACCGCTCTCTTCCCGACTGGGCGTTGGGGATTGCTAACTGCAGTGGACTGAGATCCCCAGCTTCTTGAAGAAGCCGGGGATCTGGCGATGTAAAACACAACATTAGGGTTTCCTCCAAAGAAACGAATGGGTAGGAAACCCAAAACCTGGCCGCTCCCAGACATAGTGCAGTTCGGAGCGGCCTGAGCAATAATAGCTTCAGCCTCCGAGACAGCCGATTCTGTCGAAGGGGTCAGCCGCTGGTTGGAGGTGCCAACTCCTTCCAGTGGCGTTCGACCAAATTTTGGGAATCAAGCTGCACGCACACAGCTCTAGATGAAGAAAATAACTCATCCGCATGGCGGACGCAAGTAAGCCGGCTACCGTTTTGCATTTTGGTTCTATCTGCTCGGCAAACGAATACCGCAAAAAGCGCCCCACATCAGAATTGGTATGAGGCGCTTATCCTATGACAACCCTAAACCAACTGCACAAACTTAGCCTTCACGGGTTGGTGTCGGGGTTGTACAGCTCAGGTTCCATTACCGGTTCGCGGGTGGCGTTAGCGGTGCCGGTAAAACTGCCGCCGCCGAAAAAGCTGCCGTGGATTAGATTTTTTAAAGTCATAGATAGGCCGTTATGTAGTTCAACACACAGCTTTTTCGATTCCGAAAACATATGGAAAATTAATGTAAAGAATAATCGGGAAAGTTTGCAGGCATCTTTTCTTAATCCCAACCGTCACCATTGAAATTTGCTGCGCAGAGACCCCGATCGTAACGAGATGGGTAAATTTAGAGAGAAAGGCTTTCGTGCTCTGGAGTGTGGCCATGTCTTTTTTATGGTTTGTGGTTCTATGCCTGGTGGCGTTCGGCTTCGGATTTTGGTTAACCAGGGTGTTCCAGGGTGCTCCATCCCAACCGGCAGGCTGGGATAACGACCGGTCAAACCCTAAAAGCCTCGCCCCAGGCCAGTCACCCCAGCAAGTCCAGAAGCCCATAACTGCACTCAATCAGGATGCCTTAGACCGTCAAGTCCGTCAGCTCATGGCCCAGGGAAAGCAGATAGAAGCCATTAAGTTAGTACGCCAACAGAATGAGTGGAGCCTGCAAGAAGCCCGTTTTTATGTGCAGCAGGTAACCCGCATGGGCAGCGCTGAGGGTCCATCCTCAGATCTACCCGTAGACGTGCAAAACCAGGTGGAGCAGCTAATTTTTGAAGGTAACAAAATTGCTGCCATCAAGCTGGTGCGAGAGACCACTGGTTGGAGTTTGATGGCGGCTAAGGACTACTGTGAAAAACAGACCCGGTAAGTGGTCATAAAAATTTCCAGACCGTAAAAAATGCTGCAGCCTGGAGACTTGCCATGTCATTTAGTAGAAGGTATCCAATGGTCAATTGAGACTGTCCAGAATTGTGTATAAGGGTTAACAAACAGCTTCACCAAACTTCCCACAAGTCTTGTAGAGCAGGCATCTCACCTGCTTAGCCGGGACAGGCAGGATACCTATCCCACAAGATGCTGAACACTCCTGTCAGTTCAATGGGCTGGTGCATCAGACTCCGACAAGCCTATCAGCATTCCACTAGAAAAGCCTCTAGTATTCCGCGCAGAAAGTATTACAACGCAGGTTGGGTTCCGCTGGCGCTCCACCCAACCTGCCGAACATCTTCGATGTTGCGAAACTAAGGAATGGGGATTCAATAACATGGGATAGCCGTCTCGGCTGTCCAAGAGCAGGCAAGATGCCTGCCCTACAAAAATTGGATGTTATAAAATCCTCATTCCTAACCGTGTGATGTACTAGAACAGAATGAGAGCGAACACGATTCCAATTCCGGCAGCAAGTATTGCCCCCAGGGATTTACCTTGATCGTCCGCAACATCATGGCGGAATCCGCACTTGTGGTCTAGGCAGACATAGGTGCTATCCCCATGCAAAACAATTGTTGCTTTGCCGCACCGGGGACAAACAATAGCTTCCGAATTGACTAATTGCAGTTGTTTAGCGGTCATAAACCCTCCGATATAGCCACAACACCTTTTGAAATGTGGGCTTTGCCATAGCCACGGTCCCGTATCGGAAATCGTAAGCTACAGGCAATACCCCGCTCGGGTCAGCTCAGACCTTTGGTAGAGCTCCCTTCGATGTTCTTAAGCTATAGCGACACCAAACTCATGCCCCCACTCATGATGCAGGTGAGTTCCCTGCCGTAACATTTCTTTACTTTCCCCAGCAGCATGGCTTTTCTTCTTTAAGGGGTTAAAGCTGCGGCAGTGCTCTCTTATAGGCAGGGTCCGATGCGATGGTTGGCCTCTGACATTGCCCGGCCCAATCATAGAGCATAGCGCTAAAAACGAAAACTCTTTCTTCTTCTCTCAGCCAAAAATAGCATTCTGGGTAGCTTTGTGGTGCCCCACATAACTACTGAAAGAACAGGTTTTCGCTTTTCTCGACAAGACCAATGAACGATTCCTCAGTGACCCCACTGGAGTTTTCGAGTTAGCTTGTAGCCAAAAATACGATAGAATCTGTAGCATAATGGGGCGCATAATATTTCAGGGAAATGACATCTACCAGGGAATCCAGATTTTTCAAGCTAAAAGCAAAATATTGTGACTTATTTTTAGAAGCGGCACGAAAAGAATTCCCTGAGGGGCATAACTCAGGTCTGAGTAGAGCCATACAAAGAAAGTCTGGAATTTCCGTTAGCAAAGCTACAATAGCGCGCATTTTAGCTGGCAAACGGGGCGAGTACACTAACGTTAAGGCAATCTGTGAATACTACGAAGAGTTAGCCGAGTTAGAAATATGGCAGGATGCCTGCGAAGATTTTGGGGATGCATCAAAGAGCCAAAATAATTTCTCAACAACTAATGGCATCGATGATCTAGTCCGACATATTCAAGGGAAAGTGCGCTTTTCTTTTGAAAGCGCAGTCGGTGTTGGGGACAACGACCAGACGGCCTGGGTCAAGCATCATTTTGTAGAACTGGATATGGTGGAAGTTGAAAAGCTACCATCAGAATACCCAGCCCTCAACCGAGAGGTTCTACGGTCTTCTGAAGAAGGCGTAGAAGATGAATTCGATCGCATCGGTATCAGATTGCTTCGCGGTCGAAAAACGAATGGTTCAGAAATCCTTGACAAATATCCAAGGATCTTTGTTTATGGAGATCCAGGCTCTGGTAAAACGAGCTACCTCCAGTCGGTGGCCCTGCGCTGCCGAGACAGGATATGTTTAGAACGCTATGTTCCTGTCTTTGTCGATATTCGCTACTATTCTGCTTCGGCCCATGCCAGCACTTTACGCACCCATATCGATCAAATGTTTGAGCAGTGGGGGTTGAGCATTCAGGATTTTGAGCGACTCTTAAGCGCTGGACGAATACTCTTTTTATTTGATGGTCTTGATGAAGTTCCTGAAGCAAAACGACTGAGTATTCAGTTTATGCTGCAGGAAATCCTGTCAATCCATAGCGAATGTCGCTTGATTTGCTCATCTCGCCTTGCGGCTGTTTTTCAATTGCGGGGTGTACAAAAGGTCGTCATTTCCCCATTCTATTCTCGCAAGCAGATTCCCCTTTTTGTCAGGCGCTGGTTCGCTTTCCATAACTACGAGCCATCTGTTGCCGAGGCCATGCTCGAAAAGCTCTACTCTTCCAGATATTTGGAAATCAGGGAAATTGCGCGTCGTCCTGTATTGCTCAAACTGCTTTGCATCACCTACGAACATAACGGAGATTTTCCTAACCAACGGGCAGATGTCTTTGCCACCGGCCTGGATGTTTTAGCCAAACAAATTCAACACGACAACATAGCAGCGGCATCAGCGCCTTTACAATTTTCGGAGATCGATATTAAAAATATTGTTGCGCGGGTTGCCAGCTACTTTTTTGTTCACCTGGGGGAACAAATTTTGTTCTCGGTCAGGGACGTAGAGCGCATCATTCGCACATACTACGAAGAAGTTCACAATGTTAACCCCGATGCTGTAGATGGCAGTAAAATTGTCAGGCGAATTGAACATTTCAATGGCCTTTTGGTATGTTGGGGCGGTACTTATTGTTCATTTTCGCACCTGACCTATCAAGAATACTTTACAGCTGAGTACCTGGTAAATACCGAAAACTATGCCAAAGTCTATAATTATTTGACAGATCGGCGATGGAGCTTTGTCATCGAACTAATTTCAGAATTAATTCCACGAGAGCAGTCCTGGCAATTCTTTGTTGACTTCAAAAATACAATCGATGAATATATTAACGGTGACACCAAACTGATTTACTTTTTAAGCCGCATCGAGCAGGCTGCCGATTTCATCGCTCTTAATCACAAGGGCAGCAAAGCATTTATACAGCCCTTAACCAGAGCCTGGTACTTTGCCTATGCCCTCGAAAATACCGGTAGTATCACCAGCTTTCCTAGCTATAGAAAAGGCTTTACGTTGCCTGATTTAGATTTTGCTACCAGCATGGTTAGCGACGAGATCCTGCAGGGCCATGAAGTTTTATATCAGGCCTATCATCTCTGCTCAAGTCGAGATGCCTACGATAGATTTGAGAACTCCATCGTCAAACTGAGAAGGTTTTTCGGCAGCAACGGTCGTATACAAGAAGTTATAGACGGGTGGAGACAACTCATTGAAGAGCAAAAAGTTCGGTTTAAGACTAAGCACGAGTGGTGGGATGCTAAACGGAGCGGTTGGCAGAAAAAAATTGCGAATCTTCTGGATAATCAAGAGCTGCCCCATGTCCATAACCTGAACCAGGAACAGCTGCGACGGTTAAGAACCTACTACCGCACCTCAAAACTGTTGTCGGTTTGCATCAACTGCTCTACCCTGCCCAGGGACAGGTTAATAGAAATGGTAAATTCAATACTACGGATAACTCATTTTATTCCTGACCAGGATAGTGAGTCCCTAGGGCTATTTTAACTTCATCCCATGGCTGACATTCCATCCATTATTGCTGCCGAGCTAGACCTCCGCACCAACCAGGTTACTGCCGCGCTTGAACTGTTTGCCGACGGAGCCACGGTGCCCTTCGTCGCCCGCTACCGCAAAGAGCGCACCGGCAACCTGGACGAAGTGCAGCTCCGACAAATTGCCGAGCGCCACCAGTACCTGAGCGAATTAGAAAATCGCAAACAGGTGATCCTGGAGGCCATCGAAACCCAGGGCAAACTCACCCCCGACCTTAAAGCTGCCATCCTCGCCTGCGAACAAAAGACCGAGTTGGAAGATCTCTACCTGCCCTACCGGCCCAAACGCCGCACCCGCGCCACGGCGGCAAAGGAAAAGGGGCTGGAACCTCTGGCCGACCGGATCGAAGAACTGAATCAAACCGGTAGACGGGCGCATCTGCTGCAGGAAGCAGAAGCCTACGTTGATCCTGAGAAGGGCGTTGAGACTGCCGAAGATGCCCTCCAGGGAGCCGCTGACATCCTGGCAGAGCAGGTGGCAGAACAAGCGGATCTGCGGGGCTATGTGCGAGACCAGCTGGTGAAACAGGGCGTTTTTACCGCCGCCATCAAAAAGGATCATCCCGAAGGTTCCACCAAGTTTGAGATGTACCGCAACTACCAGAACCCGGTGCGCTCCATCGCTTCCCATAACCTGCTGGCCCTGCTGCGGGGGGAGCGGGAGGGCATCCTCAAGGTGGGGCTAGAGGTGGATGAGGAGCAGATTCTTTACACCATCCAGAAGCGCATCGTCAAAACGTCCGTAGCGGAGGTGCGCCAGTTCTACCAGGCCCTGATCAAAGACGCCTTTAGTCGCTTGATGAAGCCCTCCCTCACCAGCGATGTGATGGCTGAGAAGAAAGCCTGGGCCGATGAAGTTTCCATCCAGACCTTTGAAGCCAACCTGAAGCATCTGCTGCTGTCTCCCCCGGCGGGGATGAAACCGACCCTGGGAGTTGACCCCGGCTTCCGCACCGGCTGTAAGGTAGCGGCCCTGGACAGTACCGGTAAGTTTCTGGAATATAAAGCCATCTTTCCCCACCAGTCAGAACGGCAGCGCCACCATGCAGCCGACGACCTGGCCCAGATGATCCGCAAACACAAGATCGAGCTGATTGCCATTGGCAACGGCACCGCCAGCCGCGAAACCGACAAATTTGTGGAGGGGGTGCTGAAGGGTATCGCCAATCCACCAGTGAAGGTGCTGGTGAATGAGTCTGGAGCTTCCATCTATTCCGCCAGCGAAGTCGCCGCTGCCGAATTTCCGGACCTGGATGTGACCGTGCGGGGGGCCATCAGCATTGCCCGTCGCCTGCAAGACCCCCTGGCAGAGCTGGTTAAAATCGACCCTAAATCCATCGGCGTTGGCCAGTACCAGCACGATGTGGATCAAAAGCGGCTGAAGCAAAAGCTGGACGAAACGGTGGAAAGCTGCGTGAACTACGTCGGGGTCGATCTCAACATGGCCTCGCGGGAACTGCTGACCTATGTGTCGGGCATTACCCCTGCGGTGGCCAACAATATCGTGCAGTATCGCAACGAGAATGGGGCCTTCAATTCCCGCAAACAACTGCTAAAGGTGAAAAAGCTGGGGCCGAAAGCCTTTGAGCAGGCAGCGGGGTTCCTGCGCATTCGAGACGGCAAGAATCCCCTCGACAATACGGCGGTTCACCCCGAAAGCTACGGCATTGTGGATGCCATTGCCGCCGACCTGGCCATTCCCCTGGAGCAAATTCCCAAAGCCGCCGACCGCCTCAAGCGCCTGGACCTGAAAAAGTACATGACCGCCGCCGCCGGGGAGCTTACCCTGCGAGACATTCTGCAAGAGCTGGAAAAACCAGGGCGCGACCCCCGCGAGCAGTTCACCTACGCCACCTTTAAAGAAGGCATCGACGCCATCACCGACCTCAGCCCCGGTATGGCCCTCGAAGGGGTCGTCACCAACGTGACGAACTTTGGGGCCTTTGTGGATGTAGGGGTCCATCAGGATGGGCTGGTTCACATCTCCCAAATGGCCGACCGATTTGTGTCAGACCCCAACGACATTGTCAAAGTGGGTCAGGTCGTCAAGGTGCGCGTTGTGGAGGTAGACGTTAAGCGCAAACGCATCAGCCTCTCGATGAAAGCGGCCTAGATATGAAAATATAGACAGTGCTGTAAGCCAAGCATTCCTCAGAGGTCACCCATGTCTGAAAAACCTACCCTGCCAGAAGGTCCTGGTGTTGGCCTGACCTTTCTCTACTACTTTTCAGGCATTGCGCTGGTCACTACTCTCCTGGCCGTCAAAACCCTTGGGGTTAGTTTGGATACCGGCATTCCCAATCAGTTTGGTCTGATCTTCGGGGCCGTAGGGGGTGTGTTGGGAGCCACCTTCAATCGCAGCACCACCCTGGATGTACCGATTAAAAGTAAGAAGGTCTTTAAGCGAAAGCTGCAGGATGCCCTGACCGACATGGGCTACACCGAAGACCCCAACGCCAATCTTGAGGGCATCCAGGTGTACCGTCGTTCTGCCATTAGCCAGATTTTCTCAGGCAAAATCTACGTTTTGATCAATGACAAACAGGCCCACATCAGCAGCCGCGCCAGCCACATTCGAGGCCTTCGCCGTAAACTAACCCAGGATTAACCCGCCCCCCTACTCCCCCGCCCCCCTACTCCCTCGCTCCCTTCCTCCCTTACTCCCCCGCCCCCCCTACTCCCTCGCTCCCTTCCTCCCCCGCCCCTTCCTCCCCCGCTCCCTTCCTCCCTCGCTCCCTTACTCCCTCGCTCCCTCGCTCTCTCCAAAATGGCCCGCAAACAAAAATTTCCCCACCTCCTCGGTTCTAAATGGACGGCTCTCCAAAAAACGGAAGGCTGGCGACATTTTGAAGTGGTGAATCGCAAAAATCAGGGATCTTGGGTATTTGCCGAACTGGTGGCGTCCTGCGTCCGTCGGTACGCTTTTGGATTAATGCCAAACAGCTCAAAAATCGCGCTCTCTGGCAGGCGGGTTGGCAACCTATGCGGGAATTCGCCCCTGAGAAAGACGGCGAAGCCCCAAGAATTTAAGTTACGATCTTAAGGGATTGTGGAAAGTTTTCCGTCGCCAGGACTTCCTCATACCCCCAGTTGTACACTGGTGCTGGCTGGCCCCCGGCTTAGCCCGATGGCTGAGCTGCAGCTTTCTCAATCCTCTCCGTCCGCCGCCAACGCTCCCTACCCCTCTGTTATGTCTGCCGCAGACCCTTCCCCCAAAAACGAGACGCTACTAGCCAGTGTGCTTAAGCCTCTGCTAGAGGATTTCCAATACTGGTTTCAGCGTTCGCTACAAATGCTTGAGCAAGAATCGATTCACTTTTTATCGCCAGAGCAGCAACAATCTTTAACTGAACGAGTCAAAACGGCCCTTTCGGAAACCTACACCGCTTCGTCTTTGCTGCAGGCTACCGATGGTCAGGTTGGGGTAGAAGCCTCAAAGGTCATGGCCTGGCATGGTTTAGTCGCCGAGTGTTGGGCAATCGCCCGACGGCGACGGGCTGAATCAGCCTGATAACCACTTCCCCAAAATTTTGTTGAACAGGTTACAGTCAATACAGGCAAGGATCGGTCAAAGGATACAGATATGTGGCATATCGTTTATATCATCGCATTTACAGGGTTAGCGACGCTCGCCATCTATAACCTGATCAGGAACCTGCTGATCCTTGGCAACAGTGCCCGCAACCCCCGGTCCTCAAACAACTATGGGGGAGGGGCTGCTGCTGGCAGTTCTAATCGCCCGGTACCTCACCCCGAGCTTTTAGACCAGGATGGTCAGGTCATTCGTGAGCCGCTTCTGGTCATGCGCTCTATCTCCATGAAAGACGCCCGTGAGCAGCTTGACGCCCTCTACGATGGGAACTCCCCCGGTTCCGAAGACTCAGAAGATACCAATCGCGACACTGAAGGTTAATTAGATTAATTACAATCATTCTTCTGCTTCCCCAGCGGCCATGGTTTCGTCGGTATGGCCGTAGTAAGCCTCAAGCACCTGCAATACCATCGGGGCCGCTACCTTGCCGCCGCCGCCGCCAGAGTGCTCAGCCAAGGCTACCACCACAATTTCAGGGTCTTCCATTGGGAAGTAGGCGCCAAACCAGGCGTGGGATAGGCCGGGATCGGCCTCGGCGGTACCGGTTTTCCCTGCAAAGGGGGGCAGGTGGGACACATTCAGCGCTGTGGCTGTGCCGTCAGTGAGTACTTGCCTCAGCCCCCGCTGCAGAATGTCGATGGTGACGTCACTCAGCCCCAGGGGCTCGCGCCAATTTTTGTTTGCTTCATTGTCTTTCAGGATGTGGGGCTTGACCAGATCGCCACCATTAGCCGGAACGGCGAACATATTGGCCACCTGCAGGGGCGTAGCCTTTAGAAAGCCCTGCCCGATTGACATGTTAATGGAATCCCCTACAAACCAGCCATAGCCGACGTTCTCCTGTTTCCAGGCATCGTCGGGGACGAGGCCAGCGCTCTCTTCTGAACCCAGCTCAAGGCCGGTTTTACGACCAAAGCCAAACCGCCGGGTCATTTCAATCAGGGTAGGGCCACCAATTCTCTGAGCCACCTGGTAGAAGAAAGTATCGCTACTCCAGGCCATGGCACCGGTAAAGCCCAGGGGACCAAAACCGGCCTTGTTCCAATCCCAAAATTGAATGCCTCCCACCTGCACATAGGGATAGGTGGGCAACACCGTTCCAGGCGCATAGAGGCCCGATTCAATGGCAGCGGCAGTGGTGACAATTTTGAATGTACTGGCGGGGGGAAAGGCCTGCAGGGATCGATTCAAAAAGGGATGCTTGGCCCCCTGGAGCTGATCCCACTGGGCCTGAGTCATGCGGGAGGTAAACAGATTGGGGTCGTAGGTGGGCCAGCTGGCCATAGCCAGAATTGCCCCATTATTAGGGTCCATGGCGACAATAGCGCCGGGGCGAGCGCCCAGGGCTGCCTCCGCCGCCTTTTGCAGTTCTATATCCAGGGTGAGCTGCACATCTTGCCCGCCAACGGGGGGTTTATCTCCCAAAATACGGATGATGCGACCGTTGCTGCCTACTTCTACCTGCTGACCACCCCACTCCCCATGGAGAGTGGTTTCAAAGGCCGCTTCAGCTCCCAGCTTGCCGACCACATCGCCCATGCGGTAGCCGTCTTCGCGCCGTTTCTGGAGCTGCTCGTCAGTGATTTCGCCAGTGTAGCCAAGGACATGAGCAGCCAGGTCACCGTTGGGATAGTTGCGTACCGACTCGGCCTCTAGCCGTACACCGGGAAGTTCGTTGCTGTATTCGGCCAGGGCCGTCGCCTGGGCCGGGCTAATGCCGCTGGCAATGGTAACCGACTCAATGGACTCATAGCCGGCCCGTTCTAACCGTTGCTCAATTTCTTCCGCCGGAATTTTGAGCACGGTTGCCAGCCGATCAATCACCTGGGGCCATTCTTCTTTGGGAATGGCAATGGGCCAGATAGAAATGGTATGGGAGAGGCGGCTACCCGCCAGAATCTTGCCGTTGCGGTCATAAATGGTGCCCCTGGGAGGTCGTTTGGGCACCAGCCGAATGCGATTGCTGTCGGCCAGTTGCCGATTTCGCTCGCCATTAATCACCTGCAGGTGAAAGAGACGGGTGCCGAAGGCCCCCAGTAAAACCACCGAAACCATCAGCATTAAAACAACGGACTGGAAATGACGGCCAACGGTGCGACCCTTAAAGGGGTTCGTTACCTGGGGCACGTTTTGAAGTAACACCATGGGCAAACAAGACCGCAGTACAGCTGCAATCCCTAATTGTACAAGACCCGAATGGTAACATCAGGCTGTATTGCCGTAGGTCTGACCATATGCAAGGACGGATGGTATGGCCCATCGTGGGTTTGGGGATTGTGGGGGCGATCGCATCCGCCTTCGTGCTCTGGCAGGAAAACACTCGGGTACACCGGCTCACCCTGGCTGCAGGCAGCCCCACCGGAGAATATTACGCCTTCAGCCAGGCCTTTGCTGAGGTGGTCTCTCGTAACAATCCCCAGATTCAGATTGAGGTGATCGAAACCGACGGATCCCAAAACAATATGACCCTGCTGCGAGACAACCAGGTGCAGCTGGCCCTGGTCCAGAGCGACACCCCGGTCGAGCCACCGGCCCGGGCGGTGGCGCTGCTGTTTCCCGAAATGTTTCACCTTATGGCCCGGACTGATTCCGGCATCACCTCTGTAGCCGACCTGCGGGGTAAACGGGTGGCACTCATGCCCGAGGGTAGTGGATCCTATGCTCTGTTCTGGCCCCTCAGCGAACACTACGGTCTTACCCCCCAAGACATGATGATTCGGCCCATGCCCCCGGTAGAAGCCCATGCTGCCCTTAAAGTCGGAGACGTGGATGCTCTGTTTCGGGTAATTACCCTGGGCAACCCGACGGTCAAAGAACTGCTGTTGTCAGACTCGGTTCAACTGCTGCCCATTGACCAAATTGACGCCCTGCAGCTCTCCCTGCCCTATCTCGATGCCCGCGTGATTCCCAAGGGCACCTACGACGGTGGACAGCCCATCCCGGCAGAAGATTTGCCCGTGGTGGCGGTGAATGCCCTGCTGTTGGCCCATCAAGAACTACCCGATGAGGTGGTGTCAGACCTCACCCGCACCCTGTACGAACATCGCAACGAATTAGTGAATCTTTACCCCAAAGCCGCCATGATTCGCCTCGACACCTCCGGCGAAGATTTGGGGTTACCCCTCCACAAGGGCGCCAGGGCATTTTATACCCAGGATCAACCCGAATTCATTGTGGAATATGCCGAGCCCATTGGCCTGCTGGTTTCTGTGGGAGTGCTGGCAATTTCAGGCCTGTGGCAATTTCGGATGTGGTGGTTGGGCAAACAAAAGAACCGGGCCGACACCTACAACCTGGAAATTCTGGATTTGATCGATCAAATCCACCAAACCAAATCCGTCAAAGAATTGAATCAACTCCGCCAGAAACTCTTCGACATTCTCAAGCGGGTGGTCACCGATCTGGATGTAGACCGCATCACCAGTGAATCGTTTGAGTCCTTCACCTTCCCCTGGGAAATTGCCATCAACACCATTCGCCACCAGGAGTTTCTGCTGCGCAATCAACTAGGGGAGTCAGAAGAATCCTAAACAGTCAGATACGTTAGTACAAAGCGCCATCAACTCTGCACCATCCCCAAGCGGGGGGGCATGGGGTTGCAGACCCAATGCAGCCCTATAGCGCCCCAGAGAAAATCGGTAGAAGACAAGTTTTTTGACCTTACAACACCGCATAAAGAGCCCCGGTGGAGAGCACCGAAGTATCTTTTTTCGCCGTTTTCAGGGTCATGGCCTGTTCCGGCATAGGGACCGCTGAGACCGAGGGTTCAACCGGGGTAGCTGTTTCGGGATTGAGGGGCACAGGGGTAGGGGCAGCGTTGCCATTCTGGGGCGACGGCACTGGCTGCGATTGAGGCGTGGGTCGAGGGGCAACGGGAAGCTGCGGTGCCGGGGGTGCCGGGGTTGGCAGGAACAAATCTGGAGCCGCAGGGGGATCCATCTCCACGGGCTGCGGTGCCGATAGGGGCCTTGGTCGCTGAGGGGAAGCGGGTTGAGCTGAGGGGGTCTGCCCCTGGGACTCAGCCGTAGAACTGCCGGGCTGAGAGGGCGCTCCAGCCGGTACTGACTGAACCGGAGCTGGCAAAGGCCCACCACTGCCCCCGGCGGAGGGGTGATTACCCGGTATGGTCTCGAGCTGGAGCGGTAACGGCTGCTGGGCCGGGGCTGACTGCGCCGGAACCGGGGCCACGGGGCTTAGGGTTGAAGCATTGTCATCAACGGGGGAAGGGGTGTCCCCGCTAACCAGCGGGCTCGGGGTGGCATCAGATGGCGGAGTTGAAGCAGACTCAGTTTCGCGGCGGCGGGCGGCAGCTCGGGTTAACGCCCGCTGCCGGGCCTGTTCGATAGCGCGAATTTCTCGCCGCCAGCCTGCGATCGCGGCCTGGGCCTCGTCAAACAGCGCCCGCCCAGCCCGAACGTTGCTGGCTTCGGCAATGGCCTGGGCATAACTGCCCTCGGCAGCAAGTTTTCTGGCGGCCACCAGGGTAGGGCGATCTTCCAGCTCTTCAACCCGGTTGTTCCAAACGTAAATCCAGCTTTGGGCTTCGTTGCGTAACGCCCGATTCAGGGGAATCTGGCTGGCCGTTGCGATCGCCTGCTGCAGCCCTGCAATGGTATCCTTTGCCGCCAGTTTGTGGGCCTGGGTCAACTGGGGTTGATCTTCCAGGCGCTCTACTTCTAAGCGCCAGTGGGCCATCAGGGTTTGGGCCTGCTGGCGGCGGGGGTTACCCAGGGGCACCTGGGCGGCCTGGTCAATGGCCAGCTGCAGAGTTTCGCGGTGCTGCACCCGCCCCGCCAGCTGAGCCAGCTGCAGCTGGCCTAAATCGGCCAGATGGGCACGCCAGGTCATCACGCTGGACTGGGCCTGGGGATAGTAGAGACTGTCTGTAGGAATTTGATTGGCCAGCACCATAGCCCGGTACAGCTTGATCAGCTGATCGGGAGAAGTGCGCCAGGGACCAAGGCTCTCCTGGGCCATTTGCCGGGCTTCGCTAAGCCATATCAGCTCCTGAGCAGCCTTAGCCCGACTGGGGTTAACCGCCGCATTACGGCCCAGGCTGATCGCCTCCTCTAGCTCAGAGGCGTACCACTTATCCAGTCCCAAATTGAGCAACCAGTCGCTCCAACGGTCCATATAAGGCTGGGCAGCTTCATAGGCGTAGGTGGTGTTGTCAATTCGACTAACCGTCCTGAGTGCCCCTCCTAGCTGGGCCACCCCACCGCCACTGGCAGCCTCTACGGCAGACTGCAGCTGCTGACGCGCCCGTCGCTCCAGCCGCATTTGTTGAGATAGCGCCTGCACCTGACTACCTCGCCAGTGCTGGCTGCGCAGTTGAGAGAGCGCCTGTACCTGGTTAGCAGCCGTAGCCCAATCCTGATTTTTGAGGGCAGCCTGAGCTTGCTGCCAGATGGCATTGCCCTGATCCCACTCGGTGTTCCAATCTTGCAGAGAGGCCTGGGCCGTCTCATAAACCGGGCTGTAGGCGGGGATATATTCAATGAATTCAACGGCACGGTTCAGGTCGTTATCGTTCAGTCGTTGTGTAGCTGCCTGCAAAGCCACCCACGACCACTGCTCCACCAGGGGCTGCACTTCATAATGCAGGGGATGGTTTTGATCCCAGCTGCCGACCAGATCCAAACTGGCAAGAATATCGTCTAAATTACCGCTGTCTGCGGCCACCTGGGCACAGTACAGCTGAGCCCGGTCGGTACTAATAGAGGCCGGATTGTCACAGTCGGCAGTGGGGGGCAAATTAATCAGCCATACAAAGGCTCCAATGGCCGCGCCACTGGTGGCAACACAGCCCATCAACGTAATTAACAACCAGCGCCAGGACTGGCTTCCCTTTGGTCTAAATTGTTGAACTTCAGGTAGTTCCGCAACCGCAAGGGGAACAGCTGCCCCCCCTTCCAAAGCCAGCGCCAGGTCTTCCATCTGTCCACTAGCCTCGGCAGGCGGCTCTGGTACCGGGGAATTGGGTTGCCGTTGCTGATTCAGCATTATTTTGCAAAACTCCTGTGCAAACCACCTGAATTCACTGTAACGATAGAGCCAGAATTAGACGAAGAAAATCTACAATTTTTTTCATCTAATAAGATAAAAGGACTTTGTTAGGCCAATATCTTTTACAAATCACTGCCTTACGACAAATATCATTAACCTTTTTGTAGCTTGATACCAATTCCAGCTCGAAATCTGGAGTTTTTTTTAAGGCAAAATTCCCCTTCTGGACTTGGACAAGGTTGAAAGCCCTGGTTTTGAGGGAGATGGGTCAGTAAACTCAAGTCTCCGCCCCCAAGGGTCAGCCCCAAGGCCGATGACCATTGAGATGCCGCCACCTGCAACCAACCTCTGCAACCAACCCAGGGGCAACAGCAGCATGAAGCCAGGCTTTCAAGCTTGCCACCCTGCCGTTGGCGAAAGCTTTTTAAGCATACGCAGAAAGCCCTTGCCCATCCGGAAGATTTGCGATCCTATTTTAGTAAATTTTACATTTGGATATTTAGAAAAAGTTAAGGACCTGGATAGAGAGAAATCCTCTCCCCGCTTGCTAAACAGCTGAGGAAAATAACGGGGCCTGGCTATCGCCTCATTGACTGACAAAAGAAAGTTGTACGCCCTCACCTCCAACCCCTCTCCCAGAGAGCGAGGGGAGCCGATCAATCCTTCCAGTTCCCCCTCCCCTCGGCAGAGGGCCAGGGTGTAGCTTGCTTCCCGGAGGGTGGGCTTTCAGGGGTTTGGTTGAGAAGTTTTGTCAGTCAACCAGGGCTATAGAGGTTCTCAGTTCAATGAGGTACAAACTTGATGAATCTAGGGTCTGTTTTGAAACCTACCACAACCCTTGATTTCTCATACGAGAGGATGAGGCTTTGACGGGCTTTTAAAACACGCCCTAGAATCCCCCTGGTTTCTGGATGCTTAAGTTTCAACCTTTATCCTCCTTAATTCGGGGGTAAGGGGGGATGTTTGAGGGGTATTTCATTCCAGTGAGATTCGCTATCTCTACTCAATCCTGACCACAATGCCCGATTTCAGGCTGGGGGCAGACTGCCAAGATTGAGATCCTGTGCAACCACGGTTCCCCCCGGCAGGGACCGCATGGTACATGATGACCCCGCTGGAATAGCCGCTCCTGCTGGTTAAGATTTTTGCCAGGGGCTTCATCCCTACCGCTGACTGGGCACACTCTGGGCAGCAGTCCCTTAGTGTAGCTATGTATTGTTTTTCCCAGTATCAGTTAGTGATGATCAGCGGGAAGGGAGGCGTCGGCAAAACTACCCTGTCCTGCAGCTTGGCACGGCAACTGGCGCGGCAGCATCCCCAAGAGACCGTCATGCTGCTTTCTACCGACCCGGCCCACTCCCTGGGAGATGTGCTCAACGTAGCGGTTGACAATACCCCTACCCCCATGGAGGATTTGCCCAATTTGCAGGTCAGGGCACTGGATGCCCGAGAATTGTTAAACCAATTTCGCCAGGATTATGGCGATCTGCTGGAACTGCTCATTGGCCGGGGCAGCTTTGTGGAAGGAGACGACCTCACCCCCGTGTGGGATATGGGCTGGCCGGGGCTGGATGAGTTAATGGCCCTGCTCGAAATCCAAAGAATTCTGCGGCAGCAGGAAGCCCAACGGGTGATGGTGGACATGGCACCCAGCGGCCACACCTTATCCTTATTTGCCCTGATGGATTTTCTGGATACGCTGCTGAATTCCCTGGATCAGTTTCAGGAAAAGCACCGCTACATGACCCAGACCCTCTCGGGCCACTACACCCCAGATGAAGCCGACCGGTTCATTCAAGACATGCAGCACGATCTGGACAGGGGCCGAGCCCTGATTCAAGATCCCGACCGCACCGCCTGCTGGGTGGTAGGTATTCCCGAACCCATGAGCCTGCTTGAAAGCCAGCGGTTCATCGCAGCCCTGGCCGACCTCAGCATTCCCGTAGGAGGTCTGATCATCAACCGGGTGCAGCTGCAGGATGGGCGGATCGCAGTCAGTCAGCAGTCGGTGCTGCCGTCATTTCGGCATCTGGTGCCAGACCGCCCCCTCTACTGCTTACCGCTACAGGCCACCGAACCGGTAGGTGCCCAGGCGTTAGACCAAATCGTGGAGTGGATTAAGCCCCTGGATCAGCTGCAAAACAGCACCGCCGCCGCAACCCCGGCCCAATGGCCAGAACCTGTCCCCCCGCGGATGGCAGATTTTATTGCCGCCGGTCGGCGGCTGGTGATTGTGGGAGGCAAGGGGGGCGTTGGCAAAACCACCGTCTCCGCCGCCGTTGGCTGGGCAATGGCCCAGGGGCATCCTGAGGCCAACATTCGCGTCATGTCTATCGACCCGGCCCACTCCCTGGGCGATGCCTTTGGCCAACCCCTGGGTCACGAACCAACCCCCCTGCTGCCCAATTTGCAGGGGCAGGAAGTTAATGCGGATATCGTGCTGGATGATTTTCGTCGCGACTACCTGTGGGAACTGGCCGACATGATGAGCGGTGACAGCAACCCCATGGAAGGCATTCAGGTCGTCTACGGCCCAGAGGCCTGGCGGCAGATTGTCGCCCAGGCCCTGCCGGGCATCGATGAAATGCTGTCGCTGGTCACCGTGATGGACCTGTTAGAGCAGGACCCGCAGCGCCTGATTGTGCTGGATACGGCCCCCACCGGCCACTTGCTCAGGTTTTTAGCCATGCCCACCGCCCTGGGAGATTGGCTCGCCTGGATTTTCAAACTGTGGATTAAATATAAGGATGTCGCTGGCCATGTCGACTTTATGGGGCGGCTGCGTACCCTACGCAAGCGGGTAATGGCGGCCCAGGCCAAGCTGCGAGATCCGGCCCACACTGAATTTATTGGGGTGGTACAAAACCAATCTGCCATTCTGGCCGAAGCTCAGCGGCTGACTCAAACCCTGGCAACCATGGGTATCCATCAGCAATATATCGTCCACAACCGCTATACCCCAGAGCACCCCTTACCCGCAGACCTGTTTCCTCAACAGACCATCGTGCGTTTACCCGAACTACCGACGAATACCACGCCGTTTGAACAGGTCAAAGGGGCTTCGTATCTAATCGTTTCAAATAATTAAGTCTTTTGACAACTGCCCGGTCAGTCCTTCAGTGGGGGCAAGATAAACGCACATCAGGGTCAATGTAATCACAAATAGAGTGGAAAAGGTTATTCCGAAACGCTAGTATGGGCCTAAACTCAGAACTTCCAGGCTTAGCGACGGTCTGGGCTACTGACACAGGCAAGCCCTGATGCCGATTGGCAGACAGGCGGTTGCCCTGCTCTGTGCTAAAAGCCCTGAGTTCAGCCCCTGTAAAGCGCTTCGACACCGCAAGAGGAGTCAATTGTGGCAAGTCATAAAATTTTGGTCATCGATGATAGTCGGGTCATTCGCATGCGTGTGCGCGATATGCTGCCCCAGGGGAACTTTGATGTCATCGAAGCCAAAGATGGCGTAGAAGGCATGGAAGCCATCCGCGGGCAAAGGCCCAACCTGATCATGCTGGACTTTTTGCTGCCCCGCATGAGTGGGTGGGAAGTGTTTCAAGAAATTCAGGCTCAACCTGATCTACAGCGCATTCCTCTCGTGCTGATGTCAGGTCGCCGCGAAGAAGTGACCGAGAAAATTCAGGAACCCTTTGAGTATTTCGAATTTATTCAAAAACCCTTTGAGCAAAAGGAGTTGATTGAAGCCATTAAAGGGGCTATGACCAAGGCCCGGAAGCCTCGCCGTAGCGCCGCCCCCGCCGCCCCTGCCGCCGCCGCCGCCCCTGCTCCAGAGGGCACAGCGGCACCTGGAGCAGGGGCCAACCCGGCAGAATTCCAGGCGCTGCAGGCCGAGGTTAAGCAGCTCAAGGCCGAAGTGGCTCAACTCAGGGGGCAACTGGCAAAAGTGCTGGCCTTTATCAAGCAAAAGCTGCGTTAGCGGCAAGCGGCATTCCATTTCATCGACAAAACTGTCCACAGGCAAAACTGTTGATCAGCAGGATTGTCAGCCGAGCGGTCTGGGCTGGGTAGCGCAGGTTTGGCGAGCTGGTCAAGCCCACCCCTGGCCAGTGACCTGATGCGCCCAGGGTGAAATGCCACTGAACACTGAAGTAAGGGGAGAATCGGCCAACCGTCACAGGACGATAACAACCGTCACAGGACGGTAACAAATGAAGGGGATTTGAGGCCGTCTTCCGAACTCAACATTAACGGACTAAATGTTTCAGCAGATTCCCCTTAAAATGGGTTGGATTTTCATGAGCTAGTCTGTCGCCTATGCCCCGCCGTGATGACATTAAAAAGATTCTGCTGATCGGCTCTGGTCCGATCATTATTGGTCAAGCCTGTGAGTTTGACTATTCGGGAACCCAGGCCTGTAAAGCACTGCGGGAAGAAGGTTATGAAGTGGTGCTGGTGAATTCGAACCCGGCCACCATCATGACCGATCCCGAAACCGCCGATCGGACCTACATCGAACCGCTAACGCCGGAACTGGTGGAGCGGGTGATTGCTCGGGAACGCCCGGATGTATTGCTGCCTACCATGGGCGGACAAACGGCGCTGAATATTGCGGTGTCCCTCTCTAAAAACGGAGCGTTGGAGCGCTACGGGGTAGAGCTGATTGGGGCCAAGCTAGAGGCCATCGAAATGGCTGAAGATCGCAAGCTCTTTAAAGAAGCCATGGAGCGCATTGGGGTTGGTGTGTGCCCCTCTGGTCTGGCCGAAACCATGGACGAAGCCCGAGACATTGCTAAACACATTGGCTCGTTTCCCATGATTATTCGCCCGGCTTATACCCTGGGCGGTACCGGTGGCGGCATTGCCTACAACCAGGAAGAATTTGAAACCATCGCCCGCTCCGGGCTGGACGCCAGCCCCGTCTCCCAGATTTTGGTTGAGCAATCCCTCCTCGGCTGGAAAGAGTACGAACTGGAGGTAATGCGGGACCTGGCCGATAACGTGGTGATCATTTGCTCCATCGAAAACCTCGACCCCATGGGGGTTCATACCGGCGATTCGATCACCGTGGCCCCGGCCCAAACCCTGACAGATAAGGAGTACCAGCGGCTGCGGGATGCCTCCATCAAAATTATTCGAGAAATTGGGGTAGAAACCGGCGGCTCAAACATTCAGTTTGCGGTTAATCCCGATACCGGCGAGGTCATCGTCATTGAGATGAACCCCAGGGTATCCCGTAGCTCGGCCCTGGCCTCTAAGGCAACGGGTTTTCCCATTGCGAAATTTGCCGCTAAGCTGGCGGTAGGCTATACCCTCGACGAAATTCCCAACGACATCACCCAAAAGACTCCGGCCAGCTTTGAACCCACCATCGACTATGTCGTCACGAAAATCCCCCGGTTTGCCTTTGAAAAATTCCCAGGATCCACCCCCACCCTGACCACTCAGATGAAATCCGTCGGGGAAGCCATGGCCATCGGGCGAACTTTTCAGGAATCCTTCCAGAAAGCCCTCCGGTCTTTGGAAACCGGTCGCGCCGGTTGGGGCTGCGATCGCAACGAAACCCTGCCCAGCCTCTACGAAATTCGGGCCAAACTGCGTACCCCCAACCCCGAACGCATTTTCGACCTGCGCCACGCCATGCAGCTGGGCCTGATGGTGGATGACATCTACCAACTCACCGGCATTGACCCCTGGTTTCTGCGCCAGTTAGAGGGGCTATTGAAAACCGAGAAATTCCTCAAGCGCACCCCCCTGCAGCAGATAGACGCCACCCAAATGCTGGCCGTTAAGCGCCAGGGCTTTAGCGACCGGCAGATTGCCTATGCCACCGGCACCCACGAAGACGACGTGCGCCTCTACCGCAAAGGGCTGGGGGTGACTCCCGTTTACAAAACCGTAGACACCTGCGCCGCCGAATTTGAAGCCTACACCCCCTACTACTACTCCACCTATGAAGAAGAGGATGAGGTGCTTGCTTCAGATCGGCCTAAGGTAATGATTCTGGGCGGCGGTCCTAACCGCATTGGCCAGGGCATTGAGTTTGACTACTGCTGCTGCCACGCCTCCTTTGCCCTACAGGATGACGGATTTGAGACCATCATGGTTAACTCCAACCCGGAGACCGTCTCGACCGACTACGACACCAGCAACCGCCTGTACTTTGAGCCTCTAACCAAAGAAGATGTGCTCAATATTATCGAAGCGGAAAATCCCGTGGGGGTAATCATTCAGTTCGGTGGGCAAACTCCCCTCAAGCTGGCCGTGCCCCTGCAAACCTATCTGGCCAACCAGGGAGATGGCGCTGATTCAGTCCAAACTAAAATTTGGGGTACATCCCCCGACTCCATCGACACCGCCGAAGACCGCGAGCGGTTTGAAGCGATTTTGCGGGAACTCGACATTTTGCAGCCCGCCAACGGCATTGCCCGCAGCTACGATGAAGCCCTCAAAATCGCCCAGGCTATCGACTACCCTGTGGTGGTGCGGCCCAGCTACGTGCTGGGAGGCAGAGCCATGGAAATCGTCTACTCAGACCAGGACCTGGAGCGGTACATGACCTACGCCGTGCAGGTGGAACCCGACCACCCCATCCTGATTGACAAGTTTTTAGAAAATGCCGTCGAGGTAGATGTGGATGCGATCGCAGACCACACCGGCCAGGTGGTGATTGGCGGCATTATGGAACACATCGAGCAGGCCGGCATTCACTCCGGCGACTCGGCCTGCTCGCTCCCCACCATTTCCCTACCCGATGCGGCCCTGGCCACCATTCGCGACTGGACGGTAAAGCTAGCCAAACGCCTGAACGTGATTGGCTTGATGAACATTCAGTTCGCCGTCAAGGGAGATCAGGTCTACATTCTGGAGGCCAACCCCCGTGCCTCCCGCACAGTGCCCTTTGTGTCGAAGGCCATTGGCCACCCCCTGGCCAAGCTGGCGGTGCGGGTCATGTCGGGCAAGTCCCTGGAAGAACTGGGCTTTACCAACGAGGTGATCCCCGGCCATATTGCCGTCAAAGAAGCGGTTTTGCCCTTTGAAAAGTTTTCCGGTACCGATACTCTGCTGGGGCCTGAAATGCGCTCCACCGGAGAGGTCATGGGGGTTGATGTGGATTTTGGCAAAGCTTTTGCCAAAGCCGAGCTTGCCGCCAGCCAGCGCCTCCCCCTGGAGGGCACGGTGTTCATTTCTATGAACGACCGGGATAAGGCGGCAGTCATTCCCGTCGCCCAGGAGCTATCAGCACTTGGATTCAAACTGGTTGCAACCTCTGGCACCCAAAAGTTTCTGATGGATGCCGGGCTGGCCGTCGACCCGGTGCTGAAAATTCATGAAGGACGCCCCAACATCGAAGACGCCATCAAAAACAGCGAAATTCAGCTCATCATCAACACTCCGGTAGGCAGTACCGCCCAGGAAGATGATCGCTCGATTCGGCGCACCGCCCTGGCCTACAAGGTCCCCATTATCACTACCATTGCCGGTGCCCGGGCTACGGCCTCAGCCATACGATCCCTGCAGGAAAAACCCCTGGAGGTGAAATCCATCCAGGAATACATCAATCCGTAAGAGCAACCAAACTTAAGCTCTCACCCAGGATGCTGATTTTGCCCCTGCCTCCAACTCCTGCTCCCAAGTTGAGGAGCAGGAGTTGGACCGTCAGCTTCCCTGCTCCGGCAGCGTTGCGACATGGTTTGCTCCCTAGCCCCCTGGCTCCCCTGCTCCCCCGGTTATGGACAGTGAAAATTTATAAGGCTTTACCCTAGCCCCGGTTCTTAATCGTCAACACATGCACAATTTGCAGGGCCAGCTGCTCTGGCAGTTCTAAGATGCGATACAGGTCATCTAAAAAAGCCTGTTCCTGCTGGGTCACCGTCCGATCTGACAGCACCAGGTCTGTGGCTACGGCAAACACAGTTTCCCGTAGTTCTGGCGGTAAGCAAACCTTGGCTGTAGCCACCAGTTGTCCTGGGCCTTCTTGCTTAAGCCGATCTAGTAACTTATCTAACATGCGGTTCAGCGCTTCCCCCCGGTGGTCGCTGAACAATTTCATACGGGAGAGCATCAGCGACATGTCTTCCCCTTCCTGGTCGGCCAGATAACCGTCAGCCGCAATAGCCACCAGGGCAATGCTGGCAAAGGCTTCAGCAGGGCTTAAATCCCCATTGTCCGCCGCTGGTCTCGGAGCATCAAACGTCTGATCAAATAAACCCATGGCTCCCCTTCTCCCTGTGGCTACTCATGGCCGAAACCATTGTTTCTCCTAATCTGGCACAAAATCAACGCTAAGAGTATTCCGTCAAAAAAATTATCTCGCTAGCAGGCCAAGCAACTACCAGCTATCGTTCAGCACCTGGCCCAGACAGAAAGCGCTACCTTCGACAAACCACGGGAAAGATTCTAGATTGCAGGCTGAACTTGGTCGAGATCATACAATTTAGGTCAAAGTTGTATCCAAACACCCTGGGCAATATCGAGGTCTTCAACTATCTTGGTTCTAGTCCTTGTCGTTTTTTGCGAGTTTCTTTAACTATCGTGGCTAAGCGAAGCACACGTAACCGCAAACGGTCTCAACGGCGGGCATTGTATTGCCCGATCCATGGGTGTTATCTTGACAGCGCCAGTCGTAAATATCCCCTCTATGCCGACCGACCAGAGCATCTACAGCAGCGGGGCTTTAATCGTAAAAAGGCCCTGACCCTGGTTAATAGCTGCACCGCTGTCCCCATTCAAGGGGAGTGGCTAGAGGCGCTCTGGTGTGAAGAATGTCAAGAAACCCAGTGGTACCACATCAAGCAACTGCCCCAGACGGAACCGAACCAGCGCCGCCGCTATGAGTTAAGCCTGGCTCCTATCCCCCTCTGGAAGCAGGCTTCAGGGGTCATTCATCCGGGAGGTAACCCATCGGTGGGAGAGTTTACCCGACGTGAGGCCCGGAAGCGTCGAGCCTGACTCCAGGTGGATGCTTTTTATGTAACTGGGGCTTGGGCATGAGCATTAAGTTATCCCCAAGGCTTGTGGACCCGGCAATCTGTCTGCCCTGGACAGCCGAGATAGCTTTTTAGCCCCGCGATGGACTCCTGCCATCGGCAAAAATACTGGAAATCCGTGGCTTGTGATCACTGTCACAGCTTCCCAGTGACAATGGGGCTGGTCTTCCCCCGGCAAAATCGGGATACTGAGGATGACTCAACTTTAGCCGAGTCATCTACAGGGAACACACAACCGACCGGCAAGCCTTTTAGGCTCTGTCGGTTTTTTTTAGTTAGAAAGGCTAGCGAATTGCCCCCATGGTGTTTTTCCAGCTAAGCTCCCGACAGAGCATCATCAGGGCTTTTTGATCAGTCCCTGAAAATAAACCGCTTTGGACCAGTTCAGTTAAGACCTGCTGGGCGAGTTGAGCTGCAAACATCCCTCCAGACCTCAGCAAATGGCTGTAATAGCTAAACTGGGGCGCACCATCGCGGGTCAGGTGAAAGCCATGCACCTCATGCTTGTCCATGGCATAAACTGGCGTGTTTGCAGGCACTACCACACGCGGAATGCCGTGGACCCCAAAGGATCGTTTTTGCGCTTTCTCAAAGGTACCCACCAGCACAATGCCGAGCAGAGTGCGCGTTTCTTGCACTAGATCGGGGGTAAACATGGGGTCAGGTTCACTCGACAACCTGGGACCATTATTGAGAAACAAAGGATTGAATAGCTGAGAGTTATACACCAACCCTACGGCCCAGTGCCGGTCCTCACTGTCCAGGCACACAAACTGGCCAAATCCGCAGTCTTCGGGGCAGGGAGGGGCGACCACATCCTGGGCATCATCAACCTGCACGACATAATCACAGTGGGAGTTTGACTTCACCACCTTGCCAATGCGACAGCGGCTGACCTGAGTTTGAGAGAACAAATCCATAGCACCAGCAGCGAGAGAACATAAGTACTTATTCTAAAGTGTCCCCGCGCATTATACCGTTTCTGGGAGTCAGGGCTACTCATTGGGGTAGGGGAGCAGGGGAGCAAGATGGGTCGTCGCCATTGAGAGAAGGGGGATTATCCATCCAGCCGATCGGGGCGATTCCCAGCTGACAGCCATGGGGAAGGACTCGGGCTACAGCGACCAGCCATACAAAATCCCTCTCCCAAACTTGGGAAAGGGATTGAGAGAGAGCAAAACGGAATGCTTGGGAGGCTTCCCGCCCTAAGCTAGGCTCACCTCAAGACATCGCCTGGATAATGTAGTCGAAGTAAGGAGCCGCTTCGCTGGCGTCTTCGTCTGTGAGCAGGCTGAGGGAGGCTTCTTTCAGGCAGCGAATCGCCTCGGCCATACCGGGCACGGGGACATCTAAAGCGTTGTACATTTCTCGTACACCGATCAGGCCAATGCTCTCGATGGGGGCTTTGTCTCCGGAAATAACTCCGTAGGTAATCAGACGCAAGTACCACCCGTAGTCGCGAATGCACAGGGCACGTTGCTTCTGACCAAAGGCGTTACCGCCAGGGGCAATGAAATCGGGGCGACGACGCCACAGTTCTTTGCTGGCCTGGTCAACGATTTTCTTTTCGTTTTCAGAGAGGGTGGCGGCAATGCGCATCCGCTGCTCGCCAGTTTTTAAAAAGTCTTCGATGGCTTTGAGCTCACCGCTGGTGGGGTAGCGCAGCTCATCATCGGCATTCAAAATGACTTGGCTAACGACAGACATAGTTGTTAATGATGACGGGGATGACGTATATCAATGACAGTTTACCGACTTGAGGGGTGCCAGGGAAAGTTAAATTCTCATGCACGATATTTGAATTTAAGCTTAACAGACATCTCAAAGAACCCAATCAAAGGGCTAGTATGGTTGATTTTCAGAGGTTTTCGGGCGGGTTGAGCACCGTCATCGAAATGAGAGTTCGCCCTGGGCATGTAACATTTTTGATACATAGCTCAGGGTAAGATCGCTTAATTCTAGGGCTTAACTTTGCCAAACCTGCGATCGCGCTGCTGATAGGCATAAATGGCTCGATGCAGCTCTGTGGGGTCAAAATCGGGCCAGAGTACATCAGTCACATAAATTTCGGCGTAGGCCAGCTGCCAGAGCAGAAAGTTACTAATGCGCATTTCACCGCTGGTGCGAATTAATAAATCGGGATCAACAATATCCGCGGTGTACAAATGACGGCTGAACAGGTCTTCAGTAATCTCTTCAGGCTGCAGCTCACCGGCTTGCACCCGTTGCGCAATGGTTTGACAGGCCTGCACAATTTCGTGGCGTCCGCCATAGTTGGTGGCCACCGTAAAGTTAATCCCCCGATTTTCCTTAGTCTGATTCATAGCGTGATCGATTTCCCCCTGCAGGGACGCCGGTAGGGCATCCAGATTGCCCACAAACCGGATGCGCACATCCTCTGCCATCATTTCATTGAGTTCCTGACGCAGCACCCGCTCAAACAGGGTCATTAGAAAATCAACCTCCTCAATGGGGCGACCCCAATTTTCGGTGGAAAAGGCGTAGGCCGTAAGGGCCTCTACACCCCAGTCGCGGCAACAGCGCAGCAGCTTTTTCAAGGTATCGACCCCGCGACGATGGCCCACAATTCGGGGCAGGCCACGGCGTTTGGCCCAGCGTCCGTTGCCATCCATAATTACAGCAATATGGCGGGGCATGCGGTCCTGCTTTAGATCGGCAGGGAAGGCGTAAGTCATGCTTGGCTTGGTGGTCATTTTTTCTCCCGAGATGCCGATGATGGCAGACGGAACAGACGAAACAACCAGGATAACCCCTGACTGCCCAATCGTCGTCCTAGGCTTCTGAGCTGAGGAGCAACAGCCTCACGCTCTACGGATTTTGAAAACTTCGCTCGCAGGATACCCCGTAGACGGCTGCTGGTCAAAGGGCGATCTAACAACCCTCCTTCGGCTAAAGAAATAGAGCCTGTTTCCTCAGAGACCACGACACAGATGCAGTGTTCAACCCGCTCGGTAATCCCCATTGCCGCCCGGTGCCGAGTTCCCAATTGGCGAGAAGCCACCCGTTCAGAAATGGGCAAAATAACTCCCGCCGCCACTATTCTGGAGGCGCGAATCAAGACGGCACCATCATGGAGCAGGGTACTGGTCTGAAAAATGGTCTGAATCAGTTCCTTAGACACTTCGGCATTGAGCCGCACCCCCGGCACCGAAAAGTCTCGTTCATCAATAGGTTTATCGGTTTCAAGAATTAATAACGCCCCCGTTCGGTTTTGGGACAGTTCCTTCACCGCATCCACAATTTCGTCGATGACTCCGTCCGGTTGGGGGGGAGGATCTTTCGGGGGACTCAGCAGCTCCGTAATGCGCCCCTGGCCCAGCAGCTCCAGCAGGCGGCGAAATTCCCCCTGGAGCATAAAGGCCATGGCCACCGCCGAGCCAATCACCAGCTTATCCAGCACAAACCCCAGCAGCGGTAGCCCCAGGAACCGACTGATCGCCGCCGACAGCATCAAGAAAATTAACCCGCGCACCATCCACAGGGTACGCCGCTCACCAATGATGACCAGCACCACGTAGCTCAACAGCAGCACGAGAACAATGTCTAAGGCCTGGAGCACGAACCGAACCCTATCTAGGTTTGTCAGCCATTGCTCCCAGAAATTGTTCATGCAGCTTAGTGGGGTGATGCCTTGCGGGTTTTACAGTCTAATCAGTCAGGGGGGTGAACTTATCCAACCCGTTGCCTGCCGAAAGGCGAACCCGACGATGGGCGAAATCATCAGCCGACTAACTGGACTTCGATTCAGACCTCAGAGTTTCCGGCAGACAGTCTTGACGCAGGAGATCCTGGATAGTTTCACGACGAATCATCAGCGTTGCGTCACCATGGTTGACCAGCACCGCCGCTGGCCTGGGCACACGATTATAATTCGACGCCATGCTGTAATTGTAGGCACCCGTGGCGGCAATGGTAATCACATCATCAGTCTGTAGCTCAGGCAAAGGGGCATCTTGAATCACAATATCTCCAGATTCGCAATGCTTACCTGCAATGGTAATGGTTTCGCTTAAGGGAGCCGACATGCGGTTGGCCACCAGGGCGCGATACACCGACTGATAGGTAATCGGGCGAGGATTATCGGACATGCCGCCATCCACCGCGGCATAATTGCGAATGCCGGGCACTACCTTCTGGCTACCCACCCGATAGGCCGTTACACAGGCCGGACCAATCAGGGATCGGCCTGGCTCACACAGCAGCCGGGGCAGCGGCAGTTGATGGGCCTCACAGGCCGCCACTACACTCTGGCACACCGTTTGCACCCAGGTGTCAATGCTCGGTGGATCATCCTGCTCGGTATAGCGAATCCCTAAACCGCCCCCCACGTCCAGCTCCGTCAGGGTCAGTCCGTACTCCTTGGCGGTGACCAACCACTTGGCCATTACCTCTCCCAGGTCGGCATGGGGATTGAGTTCAAAGATTTGTGACCCAATATGGGCGTGAACGCCGAGGCAGCTAAGTTGGGGATGCTGGGTCAAAAACTCGTAAACCGCCGTAATTTGGTCCGGGTCAAACCCAAACTTGCTGTCGATGTGGCCGGTGCGAATATACTCGTGGGTATGACACTCAATGCCGGGGGTCACCCGCAGCAGAATCGGCACCTGCTGATTCTGTTGTTCGGCCAGGCGGGCCAGGGTCTTGAGTTCAAACCAGTTATCTACCACTACCCGGCAGCCAACATCCAGGGCCATGGTCAACTCTTCGATAGATTTGTTGTTGCCGTGGAAATAAATATTGTCGGGCTCAGCCCCGGCCCGGGTTGCGGTGAGCAATTCACCCCCAGAAACAACATCTATCCCTAGCCCTTCGTCAGTGACAATAGCACACACGGCCAGGCAGCTCCAGGCCTTTGAGGCATACAGCACCAGCACTTCGCCGGGGTAGTAGTGCTCAAAGCCGTGCCTGTACTGGTGGCAGGCCGTTCTCAGGGTTTGCTCATCGAGAATATATAAAGGAGAGCCAAACTGCTCTACCAGCCTGACCACATCGCAGCCACCCACCGCCAAATGGTCATCGGTCGTTACCGTAGCCGTTAGGGGCAGCAACTGTTGATTTGGAGACAGCGGTTCTGCACCACTGGAAAAGGAAAGATACTGGCGACTGCCAGAATTTTGAACTTCTGTCGGAGAGGTCAATACCATCAGAGTGCTTTACGTAGAAACTGCCACTTACCAAAACCGCAATCGGCCTAAAAAACCAGTGTACAATCAAGGGCTGTGTCATCCCCAGCATTCCAGTGGAAATTTGCTGCTTCGCTCCCACCCCCGAAGACATTGCGGCCATTGTCGACCTAGACCAGCGCGCCCTGGGGGGGCTGTGGTCGGCCCAGACCTATTTGCAAGAATTGGAAAGCCCCAACAGCTGCTTACGAGTTTTGGGTCGGTCCTTTGGCAATATGGCGGCCCCGGCAGAAAAACCATCTAAGGATGCCATGGCAGCCATGGCAACGGCAGCTGGCAGGTCCAGCCCCCATGTGGATCAGGAGACCCCAGACCCGATCATCATCGGCGTAGGATGCTACTGGGAAATTGTTGATGAGGCCCACATTACGGTATTAGCTGTCGATCCCTGCTATCATCGCCGAGGGCTAGGACGGTGGCTCCTCATTCATCTGCTGGGCAATGCCTGCCAGAGAGGGTTAAAGCGGGCGACTCTAGAGGTGCGTGCCTCCAATAGTCGGGCCATTGCCCTATATGAATCCTTCGGGTTCGAGCCCCTGGGAACCCGCAAACGCTACTATCCTGATGGCGAAGATGCGCTGATTTTATGGCAAAACTCCCTGGAAATGACGGATTTTGGGGATATGCTGGCACAGCACCGTACCTACGCCATCAGTCGCCTCAAAGCTCAGGGTTGGCGCTTAAATGCCCCTAATCTTGCAGACTGTCATGGGGGAAGCTAGTATTTTCGCTGGCTCAGATTAATGGTGCCGGCAACGAAATAATTGACCGATTTGAGGCAATCCCCAGGCAATTCGGTAGGTGAGATAGCCGTCCGGAAGGGCGAAAATCCACTGTGCATTCGGTCACAGTTGGTAATTTTTGCTGTGCTAGAATCACCATATCCGGCACGCACCAGGTGATAATATCCGTCATGTTTGAACGCTTCACAGAAAAAGCTATTAAAGTCATCATGCTGGCTCAGGAGGAGGCTCGTCGGCTGGGGCATAACTTTGTCGGCACCGAGCAAATTCTTCTGGGGCTAATTGGGGAAGGCACTGGCGTCGCAGCCAAGGTCCTCAAGTCCATGGGTGTCAATCTCAAAGACGCTCGGATTGAGGTCGAAAAAATCATTGGCCGTGGTTCCGGCTTCGTCGCCGTCGAAATTCCCTTTACCCCCCGAGCAAAGCGTGTGCTTGAACTTTCCCTGGAGGAAGCTCGACAGCTTGGCCACAACTACATCGGCACCGAGCACCTGCTTCTGGGGCTAATCCGCGAAGGCGAAGGGGTCGCGGCCCGGGTGTTAGAAAATCTTGGGGTAGACCTGTCGAAGGTTCGCACCCAGGTAATTCGGATGTTGGGCGAAACCGCCGAAGTCTCGGCGGGGGGCAGTCAAGGACGCACCAAAACGCCTACTCTGGATGAATTTGGCTCCAACCTCACCCAGATGGCCTCCGAAGGCAAGCTGGACCCGGTTGTGGGTCGTCAAAAAGAAATTGAGCGGGTGATTCAAATTTTGGGTCGCCGCACCAAAAACAACCCTGTGCTGATTGGGGAGCCTGGCGTGGGTAAAACCGCCATCGCCGAGGGTCTGGCACAGCGTATTGGCAATGGCGATGTGCCCGATATTCTCGAAGATCGGCGAGTCGTTACCCTCGATATTGGTTTGCTGGTAGCCGGCACCAAGTATCGCGGTGAATTTGAAGAGCGACTCAAGAAAATCATGGATGAGATTCGCTCTGCCGGAAACGTGATTCTGGTCATTGACGAGGTTCATACCCTGATTGGTGCCGGTGCTGCGGAAGGGGCGATTGACGCGGCCAATATTCTGAAGCCTGCCCTGGCCCGGGGTGAGCTGCAGTGTATCGGTGCCACCACCCTGGATGAGTACCGCAAGCACATCGAGCGGGATGCTGCCCTGGAACGCCGCTTCCAGCCGGTGATGGTGGGCGAGCCCAGTGTGGAAGAAACCATCGAAATTCTCCACGGTCTGCGGGACCGCTATGAGCAGCACCACAAGCTGAAGATTTCCGACGAGGCCCTGGATGCGGCAGCCAAGCTGTCAGATCGGTACATTTCTGACCGCTACCTGCCCGACAAGGCCATCGACCTGATTGACGAAGCCGGCTCCCGCGTACGCCTGATCAATTCCCAGCTGCCCCCGGCAGCGAAAGAGCTGGATCGGGAACTACGCCAGGTGCTGAAGGATAAGGACAACGCCGTGCGTTCCCAGGACTTTGATAAGGCCGGGGAACTGCGCGATCGCGAAATGGAAATCAAGGCCGAAATTCGCGCCATCGCCCAGAACAAGAAGTCTGAAGACGAAGACGGTGAAGATACTTCCCCCATCGTGGGTGAAGAGGACATCGCCCAAATCGTTGCCTCCTGGACGGGCGTACCGGTGAACAAGCTCACCGAGTCCGAATCTGAAAAGCTGCTGCACATGGAAGACACCCTGCACCAGCGCCTGATCGGTCAGGACGAAGCGGTACGAGCCATCTCTCGGGCCATCCGTCGGGCACGGGTGGGGCTGAAGAACCCCAACCGACCCATTGCCAGCTTTGTCTTCTCCGGACCTACCGGGGTGGGTAAGACGGAACTGGCCAAGTCTCTGGCGGCTTACTTCTTCGGGTCCGAAGAAGCCATGATTCGTCTGGATATGTCCGAATTCATGGAGCGCCACACCGTCTCCAAGTTGATTGGTTCTCCTCCGGGATACGTGGGCTATAACGAAGGTGGTCAGCTGACTGAGGCGGTACGTCGTCGTCCCTACACCGTCGTTCTGTTCGACGAAATTGAGAAGGCCCACCCTGACGTCTTCAACATGCTGCTGCAGATTCTGGAAGACGGTCGCCTTACCGATGCCAAGGGTCGCACGGTGGACTTCAAGAACACCCTGCTGATTATGACTTCCAACATCGGTTCTAAGGTGATTGAAAAAGGTGGCGGCGGTCTTGGCTTCGAGTTCGAGCAGGATCAGGCCGAGTCTCAGTACAACCGCATCCGTTCCCTGGTGAACGAAGAGCTGAAGCAGTACTTCCGCCCTGAGTTCCTCAACCGTCTGGATGAAATCATCGTCTTCCGTCAGCTCACCAAGGACGAGGTGAAGGAAATCTCCGACATCCTGCTGCGGGAAGTGTTCGCTCGCCTGACCGAGAAGAACATTGCCCTGCAAGTCACCGAACGGTTCAAGGAGCGCCTGGTGGAAGAGGGCTACAACCCCAGCTACGGGGCCCGTCCGCTGCGTCGCGCCATCATGCGATTGCTGGAAGACACCCTGGCGGAAGAAATTCTGTCGGGTCGCCTCGGCGACGGCGATACCGCCACGGTGGATGTCGACGAAAACGGCAAGGTCACCATTCAATCGCAGCAGCGTAAAGAGTTGCTGTCTCAGGTGTCTGAGTAAGTTCAGCGATCGGCTCTACTGAGCCAATACAGAAAAAGGATGGAGCCTGGGCTCCATCCTTTTTTTAGGCGATGCATTTGGGTGCTCTCGTTGCCAATGACCAGTTCAGCGGGTATGACAGGGTGTTTTTTCGTGGGGCAAACCCGCTGGTAACGTCCCGGTTTGGTAAGCTGCTATCGCCTGGACTGGGTCTGGTTCAGCGATAGTCAGGAGTTCTGTCTCTCGTTGCTGAAGCCGTTGCCTGACGCCCTCCCCTGCAGAGGCAGCGATAGCGATATCGACAAAATGTAGGGGATGACGGTCTCCATCACCCTGTACGTGCCATTCATGCAGGCAGCCTGCGCTCGTAAGATCTAGCGTCCAGGCCAGGATTATGTCTGCTGCATCAGAAACAGCGTAGACCTGCCAGTGCAACGCTCGCCCCGCGTGAGGCGCTATGGTGCCATCGGGCGTTAAGGCCACCGCGATCAATTTTTGTGTCATCGGATCACAACCTCCCCATCAATACATGACCTTAAGCTAGTCACAGACCCTCAAGCCCTGGTCAGCGAGTCTGAACCAGCCCCTTGCTAGAAAAGCTGTGCAGATTATAGGAGATGGCAATTGTTAACCTGTAACGGCTATTAACCCTGTACTCAACGGCCAAAAGCACCGGTTCACCCCTTTCTACAAAATAGATGGGGCTAATGGACAGGTATTTGAAGTCAGGCTTCCTATCGAACTTGGTTATCCATCGGTCTAAACGTCCTCTTACCGTTGCTTACTCAAGAGGTAAATCCTATGAAAATAGAACGCCCCAACCAGCGTGACCTCACCCCCAAAGAGCAAGCGCACCTTGCTCAGCTTAAGCAAATGGTTGAAACAGCCATGGCGGACGGGAAAATCTCTCGCGATGAAATCCAACGCATCCGGGCCTATATTCATGCAGACCATAAAGTCACGGTAGACGAGCTTCGAACCATTAACACCACCATTCGAGAGCTGTTAGGCGAGGGTTCCCTGGAATACGACTGGGACTAGAACAGCTGCCAGAGGTTGGTATTGATGCCCACCGTGTTGTCTGGCGAAGGGGTTTTATCCGGCTTTAAACTAGCCGTTTGACGATGCCAGCCCCAACAAGCGTGTTTGTCACAGCAGAGGCTTTCACAGCAACAGCCTGCTGCTGATTGTTAACTTTCGTATCTAGATTTTCATCTGCCTTGTGTAGAGGCATGACGAAATTTGATAATTGATAAAGGTCACTGGGGTAGGGTTGGCTGAACGACTCACAGGTCTTAACTGGCTTCCGCTCCATGGCCATTCATTCAGAGGTTGGGAGGATTCATTACCATGGGTTTGATTAAGAATATTTTCGGAGCCATTGTTGGCGTCATTAAAGCCATTTTCGGCATTTTTGGTCTTGGCAAAAAGTCTGAGTACTTCCTCGAAGCCGACAATAGGGAGAGCCGCAGCAAGCCCCAGGCACAACCTCAAGCGGACGCTAAGGAAGAAAAGCCTGCTGCCCCTGCGGCTAAGGAGAGCGCTCCTGCCCCTGCAGCGACGACCAGGACTGAGGCTCCTGCCGCTGACCCAGCTCAGGCTGCTCCTGCTCCTGCTCCTAAGCCCGTTCCCATGGCTCCCAAACCCGAGCCGGTGGGCAACTTTGCTACTGATTACTTGATGGCCCCTTCGGCGAACATGGGCCGCCGCCGTCCTGGCCCCAGCCTGTCTCCTTTTAAGGATCTGGCCAAGGATATGAAACTGCCTTCTGGGGCGCAATAGCTCTCTAAATCCGAGCGAACTCAAGTCTTTCAAAACAACAAAAGCACCGGGTTCGTTCTCTGAACCCGGTGCTTTTGTTGATGGGCACCCGGTGCTTTTGTTGATGGGCTATCGGGTCAGGGCAACGAAGTGAAGACAGCTGTAGAGATGGAAGGCACTATCCCAGTCGGTGGGTTGTTGACGGGATAGCTCAAGGTAATGGTCAAACCTGGGCAGTAAGTCGATAAAGTCCAGGGCACCCTGGCCAAAACCCGTAAAGTCTCGATCGGGAGCGGGGAGATACTGCTGAAACAGGGCCTTCATGGCCTTCCAGTAGGTAGCCGCTACCAGCGATACAGAGGGAGTCTGGGTTTGGCCAGGCACTGCGGCACTGCCGCGGTAGCGGTAGGTGCGATCGCAAAACCGCAACACACAGCCCCGCTTTGGCAGATGGAGATCAATCACCTCGGCATAGTCCTGGGTCATATCCTTACGCTTCAGCTTGCCCCACGGTGCCCGCTCAACCACGGATTCAAAAATTGGTAGCTGACCAATCACCCACTGATGGGCCTCTCCCCAATCCAGGGATATGGTCCCCTTTTGGTTGGCGGTATTTTGACAAATCACCTTGAGCTGCGGACCAAACGCCTGCACCTGCTCGACTTTAAAAACCGGGATTGACTTGATCTGATCAATCGTCAACCAGCGGGCTGGGGTGGCGTGATTCTGAAGCTGTTCCCAAAAGTATTGAATTTCTCCTGCAGCCCCAACCCGAAACATGCGCCAGTGCTTACTGGGGATCCGCATGCGCGCGGTATAAAGGTCTAGCTGCATCACCTCAGACAATCCTGCAATGGCGGCCTGCCGGGCATCTCCGAGAACAGGAGCCAAGACTAAAATTGCCGAACCTCTGATATCGCTGCGCTGCTTGGCCTCCTGAATTTGGTGTTCGCGCCGCTGGGCAAGCTGGTCGCGAACCCGCTGCACTCCATCCCTGGCGTGGCGCAAAACTTTGCTACTGCTGGCACTCTGCAGCAGGCGAGTGTAGGTTATCTGAGCTTTTTCCAGATCATCCTTGGCTTCCCAATAATTGGCCATGGCCAACTGCAACCAGGGATCCTGGGGTTTCGCCTGTTGCCATTGCTTCAATAACGTGGCCGCCTGGGTCAGTTGCTGGTTACTCAGCGCGGCAGAGACCTGGTCATACATGGTTTTACAGGGGCCCCAACTCTCGCGGATGGATCATGGATAAAGGCAACCGAAAGCAGAAGTTTTCTATTATCAGAGTAGCCTGAGCTGCTGTGAATCGTCTGCTGCTGCCAGGTCATAGTCTGCCCAGTCCTGAGCGGTCAGCCAGTCTTCTACAGTGACTCGATCGGGCTCGTTGGCTAGAAGACCGGCGGCAGCCGCCACCATGGCCTCTGAAATATCCTCCAGGTCGGGGCGATGGTGCAGATAGGCTTCTAGGGCAGTGATAGGATCCAAAGTATTGTTCGTTCCCAGTTCGGGCAGGCGACTACGGCTGGTTTGAACCGCCACTTCCGGCTGCAGGGAGTAACTATGGGCGGCGATCAGGGCAGCGGCAATGGCCCCCTGGTCAATATGCTCAACCTGATCAGACCGCAGAATATACAGACAACGAACCACTGCCCCCTCAATTGAGGTCTGGTGAATGGCTTGTAACAACTGCTCCTGGGGATACTCTGCCTCAGTTAAATCAACTTTAATGGTTTTGAAAGGGCGCACTGGCAGGACACAAAAATCCGCTTCAACCTGCCCCTGCTCCAGCCGCACCAGCATATAACCCTTATCTTCCTTTTCTTCACTGAAGTCCACCCGTTCAATACTGCCGGGATAAACCATCAGCGGTTGTTCGCACAAAATCTGGTGGCGGTGAACATGGCCCAGAGCCACATAATCAAAACAAGGACGGGCCAACATGGCCATAGGAATTGTGAACCCCCGGCCCGCCGCCAGAAAGCGTTCAGCCCCGTAGCTGGCGGTATCGACCATGGCATGGGCCAGTAGCACCGTCGGCCAGCTGGGATTCAAACGGCGAATTTCTCCCTCCAGGGCTACTCTCAGCCGATCTAATAGCAAATCGCCCACCTGAGCCATGGTGAGACCTTCTGTTTCAGGGCGGGTCAGCAGCGTCGAATGGTTTAACCAGGGCAACGTGACCACCTGCACCATACCGTTACGGGTGGTAATGCGGTGGGTGGTTAAACTGTCGCCAACAATGACGTCTGGAACTCCCAGCGTACGATAAATCGACAGACTGGCTCCCCCCGTACCCTGGGCATGTTGGTCATGGTTACCCACCAGCAGTACCGTGGGAATGCCCGCCTCTGAAAGGCGGCAGAACTGCCGGGCAAAGGCCTGCTGCACAAAGGGAGGCGGCGTGGCATCGGGAAAAGCATCGCCCCCGAACAGCACCAGATCTACCGGTTCTGCCAGGGCATGGTCAATACAGCGGGTCAGCGCCGCAATAAAGTCTTCTAACCGAGTATTGAGCCCCGTCGCCGGATTAATCTGCCCGTGGGCAAACCCACTACCCATATGGATGTCGGAGAGATGGAGCAGTTTAATCATGGCGCGAATGTTTGGCAATACCCGCAGTATAGCGATTCATAAAAAAAGGGGATAGGCCGTGCCCATCCCCCAAAATCATGACTTACTCTCAAAAACCTGTCTCTACTTCAGGCACTCCTGCCCTTGCTCTTACGCTTCGGCTTCGATCTCGGCGTCTTTAGCTTCAATGGCGGGGGTTTCGGCCTTTTCGCCCAGACTGATTTTCACGACTTTGTGGCGAGCCTCAACCACCTTAGGCAGGGTCAGGGTCAACACACCATCGTTAAAGTCAGCTTTGGCTTCACCGTTTTGAACGGCATCCGGCAGATTAATCACTCGATGGAAGCGGCCATAGCGACCATCGTCATACAGCACCTTAGCCTCTGCGGCGACCTCTGCGGCAACCCGCTGACCAGCAATAGAAACCGTATCAGCAGCCACCTGAACGTCTACATCAGCGGCGTTGACTCCGGCAAGATAGGCCGTCAGCACATAGTCGTCGCCCCGGTCGACCAACCGCACCGCAGGTGCCCAGTCGGTTTGAACCGCAGTTTCAGGGGTAAAGTCACCGAAAATGTCGTTGATTTGGCGACGAATAGCGTTAATTTCAGTGAAGGGATCTAAATAGCGACGAACGATCATATTGGAACCTCCTAGTTTTCGCTTCTTTGATTGGAATGAAGCGGTTGTTTTCTCAATCTCTACAGTTCCTATGGTGCGCTATTGCCCTCAGAGTCTCCAGTCGAGGGATCCCGAATGGGATGGTGTGCTTTTACACCGAACCGTCCGAATCGCGAAAGCCGAATTGGGCAGGGTAGAAAAACCAGCGAGCAGGCGGAACAACAAACCCCAGCAGTTACCCTAGATGCTAGGACTAGAAAATGTTGAGATCCATGCAACGACCGACTTAGTCAGGAGTGCTTAGATGGCAGAAGCAAACCAGGACCGAAATAACAACCAAGCCATTGAACAGGAACTGCGCCTGTCTCGCAAATTTACCATTGCCGATGCCATTGGCCAGGAAGCCGGGAACTTCATGAAGGGGGAGTCTCCCGTGCCGCGTATGGTGCAGGTTAAAACTGAAATTGCCCAGTTAATAAAACAGCACTTGAAAGATTCTTCAGGAGCCCTGCAAATAGTCCTGCAAAACTGGATAGCGGCGAACGAAAAACGCATCAGCCGTCATATTAATAGCCCTGTTGGGGCGATTACAGAAGCCGTAGAAGCTATTTTGAGCAGTCCCGACACCCTTTATGAACTGGTGCGCCAGGCCGATGCCAGGTGGGGTGAGATGTATGATGAGCGCCCCTACTTTCAGCAACCAGGGCAAACTGCCCATCCAGACGATGAGTACACCCACGAATCCGTTCGCCAGGCCTTAGTTGACTGCCTCCGAGACCTCTCTACCCACTACCCTTGAGAGATCTCAGAGTAACTGTCCTGTAGAGACATAGCTTGGTGAGCGTCAATTAAGGTAGGCATGTCGCCGGATGAGTCAGCCTCGGTAAACTCAGTAGCCAGGATATTTTCCGGGAAAGACCCTGCATGGATGGAGCAGGCCTCTTGCCGCTCAGGACGGGCAGAATAGCGACAGAGGTGCTCAATGAAGTGAAAGACCACTTTGGGGTCAGACCACTGTAGCTGAGCCCGCTGTTTGAGAATGATCAGGGCTTCTCGATCGCTCATGGAACTGCGCCAGCCTTTACGTTGGCGGCACGATACCCAGGTGTTCAGCACTTGAAACACCCGAGCCAGATGATTTTCAGGGATAGCCCTTAAGTGATACTGGCGCAGCACTTCGGCCACATCATGAAGACCCGCATCTTCTGCTAACTGAGCACTTTCCTGGAACAGAGCTTCCAAATGAGTCACCATTTGACTATGGTCGTTAAATTCCTGCTCTAGCAGTCGGTCATCTAAATAAATTGCCCCTAAGTTCTTAAAATGAGCCGCCAGGAAGAGGGTTTTCTTGTCTCGCTCAGATAACTGAGCAATTGTGCCATAGGACAAGCACAAATCCGCCAAAAATACCGATTCTTCAAAGAGCCATTTACGCTTGCGTTTCAGGAGCCCCCTCAACATTTTGATATAGCTATGAAAGCTGGGATAACTCATCTTAAATTACCTCTGTAGACATCTATCCCAAGTCCAACTCGAAATCTGTAGTTTTGTCTCAGGCAAAACGTCACTTCTGGACTTGGACCAGGTTTAGCTATCGCAGGCAAGATGGATTTTCTGATCGAAAATCTTGAACTGTCACACTCCATAGCATCGGCCTGCAGTAATGTGCACTCCAACTGAAAATTATTAAGCCTGACCAGACCTCTAGATAATGATTCGTGAAACTTCATAGGACTACACCACAAACGCTAAGAGTCTGAAAAGCAGGTAGCTAAAAAACTACAAGTTCAGAAATCAACCCTGCCCAAGTCCAGCAGTGTAGTTTTCCCTCAGGGATGGGGATGCAATAACGTGGGATAGCCGTCTCGGCTGTCCAGGCGCAGGCAGGACGCCTGCCCTACAAACATTGGATGTTATAAAATCCTCATTCCTTAGAGAAAACTACAGATTTCGAGCTGGACTTGGTATAGAGCTTTGCCTGAAAAGCCAGGGCTATCAAGCTGGACTTGGCGTAGATACAGTTTTTGGCAGCCGGTAAGACTATTCAAAGGTCTACGAACCTGATTTCAGGGGTAGACCAGGCCTGATGGCGCGAACCAGCAATGCCCCAACCTTACCGGGTCCACTGCAAGGGTAGTCCTATTGGCATGGGGGTCACTTTAAGCTTACCTATATTAAGTTCTAGAGCGCTAGAAATTCGGGTCTGACCTTTCGAGACTTTCTGACCAGTCTTGGCCCACTCGAATGGTGATATCAGAATCTAGATCCCCGGTTGATTCTGCAACTACCTGACCGGTGCCTAACACAGACTCAATCACAGTGGCGCTATCCAGATCGCCACGCTGGGCCACGACTTCAGTGGTGCGAGTTGAGTCGGGCCAGTCTGCAATAATATAAACGTTTGTAAATCCATTATCGCGGAGGTAGTTGGCCACGTCTCGGGCCCTATTCTCCTGGCCAGAGGCATTTTGTACGGCAATGCTCAGATCCGCTATATAAGTGGCCCTGTTGTCAGCGAACATGCCCACCGAGTCAGCCTGAAAAAAGTTCTGAATAATGGGGGCAGCGGCTTCCCAATCGGGCAACCAGTAGCTGGCGTTGTATTCGGTGATGGCACTAAAGCGCCCCGGCAACATCACCATATGCAAATCAGCAGCCTCAAGCTCAAGGCCCAGATTGGCCAGGGCGAGCATTTCTTCGAGAGTGAGGTTGGTATCCAGGTGCCGCTGCACCACCCGCACGATTTGAGGCAGCTTAGGAATCACGGTTGGATTCGTCAACCGCTCTTTCAGAGATTTCAGCAGCATTTGCTGACGCTGTACCCGTCCAATGTCACCCTTGGCATCTTTTCGATAACGGGCAAACTGTTCTGCCTGATCACCATTCAGGGTTTGCCAGCCTGGATACAGGTCAATGTAGAGCTTTTGCGTGTTGTCGGTGTACTGCATCCGGTCGGGAACATTGACCTCAATGCCGCCAACCAGGTCTACAATTTCGCGAAAAGCGCCCGTACTCACTCTGACGTAGCGATCAATCTGAATATTTCCCAGGTTGTAAGCAATGGTTTGGGCCACTAACTCCGGGCCACCTTCAACATTGGCATGGTTAATTTTGTCCATGCCGTAGCCGGGAATTTGCACTCGCGTATCCCGCGGAATGGACATGACGCTAACAGTGCCATCTTCAGGATTGACCCGCACCAGCAACAGCGTGTCTGTGCGCCCGGTGAAAATATCGGTTGAATTTTCGTTCGCCCCAGGAACTTCATCGATACCCATGACCAGAATATTGACCGGTCGAGTCACCTGATACCGCAAGCCAGATTGCCAGAGTTCCCCAATACTGAAGGGTTGACTGGATTCCTGCCCCAAAAAATCAGGCAGGGGAACCATCAGGGCTACCCCTGCCCCAACCAGAGCAGAAGTAGCAGCGGTACCGGCAAAAATACCGCTCCACAGCAAGACTTTCAGCAGCTTTTGGAAGGGATGGTTAGGGGAGCGAGGAGACTCGGCAGTCGCGGCTTGGCCCCTGGCACCAGAACCATGATGCTGAACAACCAGGTTGGGGGTAGCACCATCTTGGGAATTGTCAGCAGCTGGTTCGGGGGTTTTTCCCGAAGCTGACCCTTGGGTTTCCTCCGGGCGGGAATTAGCTTGGTTGACATCCAAAGACGGCGTTGTCATCGATTCTTGCTCTTTTTTCACTTCTAACCCCTGAACTGGGCCTAGCTTAGACTAATGTTGCAAAAATCGGTAGGGGCACCGAAAGACAAGGCCAGTCTGGATAAAACTTTGCACAATGTTGATTTGTTAATCAATATTAAGGGGATTATAGCGCATCCCTTCTACCGAAAGGCTAGGATTGTGACGGCAAAATATGGGGAACACCTGCTATGGCAACTCTTATTCCCGTGATTCTGGCCGGTGGCAAGGGAGAGCGGTTTTGGCCCGTAAGTCGCCTTAAACGACCAAAACAGTTTCTCTGTCTGGATAGGAGCGGTCGTAGCTTACTACAGACCACCGCAGACCGTCTATTAAAATTGACGGACAGTTGGAATTCCTTATGGGTGGTAACGGCAGCTCATTTAGCCGATGGAGTACGCGAGCAGTTGCCAGCCTTGCCGGAATCTAACCTATTAATCGAACCGGTGGGGCGCGATACAGCCCCGGCAGTAGCCTGGGGAACCTTAGAAGTAGCCAAGCGCCATGGTGATGATGCTGTGGTGGGCTTTTTCCCGGCGGATCATTGGATTGCCGATGAAGCCGCCTTTCGCCAAACTGTAGCTGCCGCCGCCGAAATGGCGTCGAGCCAGGGGGCGATCGCAACCCTCGGCATTGCCCCCACCTTCCCCTCTACCGGCTATGGCTACATTGAGCAGGGAGATGACGCCGGCACCTACGGCAGTCTGAACGCCTACAAAGTCACCCGCTTTACCGAAAAGCCCGATGCCAATACGGCTCAGACTTTTATCGACAGCGGCAAGTTTAGCTGGAACAGCGGCATGTTTATTTTTCCGGCCCAGGTCATGCTGACGGAACTCAAGACCCATGCTCCTGACCTGATTAAACCAATCATGGAAAAAGGTGTAGACGCCTATCAAAATTTGGAAAAGCTCAGCATCGACTACGCGGTAATGGAAAAAACCGACCGCTCCTACGTCATGCCCGTTTCCTTCGGGTGGGATGACCTGGGGGACTGGAACGCCGTAGAACGACTGCTGAAACAGCCCGACGACAAGAATGTTGACCTGGCTACCCATGTGGCTATGGATACCGAGGGCAGCATCGTTTACTCCTCCGATCAGGATGAGGTCATAGTCACCATTGGCCTGGAAGATGTGGTGGTGGTGCGGGATGGCAACGCCACCCTGATCGTCCGCAAAGACCGCACCCAGGACATCAAAAAGGCGGTGAAGCTGCTGGGCGGTGAGGAGCGATTTAAGCACCTGCTTTGATGGCCGTGCCAATATACATAACCCGAGTATCCTGGTCGAATCTGGCCTGGAAGTTGCCGGTACGCTGGTAGTGCCGATAGGCGGCAATGTGCTCTGTAACGGTACTGCCAAACAGGTTGAATCCGCTGATTTGGAGGTTCCCCAAGCCGGCCTGGTAGGACCAGTGGGTCAGTTCCTGGGGAGTAATAAATTTACGCCAGTCGTGGATACCTTGGGGAATCTGGCGGAGCAGGTTTTCCAGTAACCAGATCATGATCAGGCGCGATCTTGCCGTCCGGTTAATGGTGTCGAAACAGAACATTCCCCCCGGCTTTAGCACTCGGGCAATTTCTGCAATGGCCCGGCTGGGGTCTTTGACATGCTCCAGCACATCCACGCAGACCACCACGTCAAAATATGAATCTTCCCAGGGCAAAGATTCGGCCATGCCTGCCCGATAGTGGACGTTGAGTTGAGACTGCTGGGCATGGGCTCTAGCCGCTTCGATACAGGCCGAGGATTGATCGGTGCCCCAAACTTCAGCGCCACGCCCGGCCAAAAATTCACAGGTGAAGCCACCGCCACAGCCTACGTCTAAAACCCTGAGTCCTCGCCAGTCTGGGATTGATCGGTCGAAATACTGGAAGCGGATAGGATTCAGCCGGTTCAGCGGAGCAATGACGGCATCTTCCTGCCACCACCCGGCAGCTTGCTGGTCGTAAAAAAACAAATTGTTACGGATCATGAAGGTGTAGCTCTACTGACGCGACAGCTCTATTTATGGAAGTATCTATTATTATTCCGACTCTAAACGAGGCCAGATTTCTGGAGCGTACCCTGGCCCATGTCAGGCAACTGCGACCTCGCCCCAAGGAAGTGGTGATTGTGGATGGAGGCAGTACGGATGGGACCATTGCTATCGCCGAGGGCATTGTTGCCGGGGGACTTGCCACCGGCGATCTCTTAAACAAAAAGGTTCCGTTGACCTTGCTGCACTCCAAAGTTCCGGGCAGAGCTGTTCAGATGAATCTGGGAGCCAACCAGGCCCGGGGGGACATCCTGTGCTTTTTACATGGGGATACCCTGGTGCCGGATGATGCGATCGCGGTCATCCAAAAAACTCTGGCCGACCCAGAGGTCAGCGGCGGGGGCTTTCTTTCCCTGATGACCGGCCCCTTAAAAACTCGCTGGGGAGTATCTCTGCACAATGCCCTGAAAACCTACTACGCCCCGCTGCTGTTTCGTCCCCATCTGTACTTTCGGCATGGACTGCGGCTTTTGTTTGGAGATCAGGTCATGTTTTGCCGCCGAGCAGATTTTGTTGCCTGCGGCGGCTTCGACCCCAAACTGCCGATTATGGAAGAAGCCGACCTGTGCCTGAAGCTCTGCCGCCTCGGACGCATTCGCCAGGTGAATCGGGTGGTGCAGTCTTCCGACCGACGGGTTGCCGCCTGGGGCTTTTGGAAAGCCAACGGCATCTATTTAATGATTGGTTTGCTGTGGGGGATGGGAGTTTCTGCTAAGACCCTGAAGCGCTTCTACGCAGAGGTGCGCTGAGGTCTAGACGAGTCCCTATCTTTGCCCTTCTGTTGATTTAATTCCCAGCTGTAGGGCAAATACTGAACCGCCATGGCCTGGGCGACCTCTGGATATTCCGTCAAATACTGGCCGATGTAGGCCGGTATTGAGTCAGCCACCTTAAGGAAGTCCTTCTCGTACCACTGAAAGATTTTGCTGCAGTAGAGAATGCCGCCATCGGCATCAAACAAAACTTTGTCGGTATTGTGGATGAAGTTGTTGGCATCTGTCTCTAGCTGGGCTTCTACGATATCGGGCAGGTAGGCTTCGTTGCGCAGCACCGGACAACCCATGGACGCACACACCAGGGCAAAGTGGATGCGGGGTTCCTTAAACTGTTTCCTCAAAATGCCGTGCTCAATGGTGTTGAGGCTCAGGGCAGTGCCGTTCATGGCGAACACCGTTCGGCTGAAGAAGCGCCAGAAGGCCAGCCAGTTAGGTATTCCCAAAATCTTTGGGCAGATCGAGTCAATCGGATAGGCGGCCAGCACCTGCTGAATGGTCAGGGCGTTGTAGAGGTTAATCAGCAGCGCCAGTTGGTCATCGGTGGAAAGTTCCTCCAGGGACACTTTCCGCAGGGATTTTAGCCAATCGCTCAAGGCCCCTTCGGCCTCCTGCTGCCAGCGGGCATAGTCAACCAGCCCCTGGTCGTTAACATACTCCTGTAGTAGCTGGTTCCAGGGGCTGAAGTTAAGCATAATGCCTGGCTGCCTGGCGCAGAGAATAGAAGGACTGAATGATGCTGAAAACCCTCACCAAACCCATCAGGTCTGCGGCATGGAAACTGGTCAACACCTGGGTAAAGCGCTCGTTTCCCAATGCTCCGGCAATAACGACCCAGGATCTTGCAGATCTCATAAAACATGGAGACGATTTCTCCCCTATTGTGATCGATGCCCGCAAAAATGAAGAATTTGAAGTCAGTCATTTACCCAATGCTCACCATGCCGGGGATGTCGCCACCGTTCAGCAACTTGGAATTTCCCCAGACCAGCCTATGGTGGTGTATTGTTCCATCGGCTATCGCTCGGCCCGGCTGGTGGAAAAACTGCGGGAAGCTGGTTTCTCTGAAGCAAAAAACCTGGAAGGCTCTATCTTTCAGTGGGCCAATGAAGGACGCCCGGTAGTGCGGGATGGAGAGGTTGTCGAGGAGGTGCATTCTTACAACACAGCCTGGGGGTTGTTGCTGGAATCTTAGGGGCGAAGTATCCGGAAGAAAATTGACGTGATTGCTCAAAAGGCTGCCATCCAGATGCTTCACCCCTACTTGGTCGATAGATCCAGAGACTACAATGACAGCAAGATGCCCTGGTGAGCAGTCCTGCGATGAGCAATCCCTTGCCAGGATCTAATCCTTATCTAGAACAGCCTGACTACCGGTCAGACTTTCAGAATCAACTGGTGGCTGAAATTGCCAGATCTTTGATTCCTCAGGTGCTGCCGAATTGTCGGGTGGTGATGGATAAGTGGGTCTACAAAATGACCGTTGAGCAGGCCTATTTAGAGGTTAAGGATGCTGCAATCCAGGAAGTTATTACAGCCATTGAGGTGCTATCACCAGCCAATAAAACCGGGGAAGGGCGAGCTAAATATGAGGCTAAACGGCAAGCAATTGTAGGCAGTAAAACCCACCTGGTTGAGATTGATTTACTCAGATCGGGGCAGCCCCTGACCTTAGAGGGGGAGCCATTTCAGAGCCATTACAAGCTTCTAGTCAGCCGTGCTCAGCAGCGTCCCCAGGCGGATTTATATCCATTCAATCTAGCGGATTCGATTCCATCCTTCCCCGTACCCTTGCGACCGGGAGAGCCTGAAGCGCTGGTGCATCTCCAGAATTTAGTGGATGGACTGTACGAGCAGTTAGGATACGACTACTTTATTGACTATTGCAGGCGAAGGGTAGAATAGGACACTTTGAAGGCCAAAGCTTCCTATTCGCTGTGAGTGCAGAAGTTCGCAAGTGTCCAAACCAGGTCTTCGAGCGCTATACCAGCAAGATCCCCCACCTCCTTGGACTCGGGGGGAGAACGCTCCATTCCTTGGCAATTTATCCCCAGAGCGCATACTGACAGACGAAGCCAGTCAGTAGCGGATGCGGTCATGAAAGTGCTGGGAGTTTGGCCAAAGTTAGGGTCACGCGACGGAGGAAAAACCTATCCCAGTCCTCAGCTTGACAACACCTTATCCAGTACCAGGTCATGGCGCTGATCATCCTGTCCCTGGTCTCAATCTTTGCCAGTTCGGCTTTCTGGACCGATCCCCAGCCCATGACCTGGTGGGGCGAGTTTCCCGAGGCTACCCCAGACTATGAGTTTGTTCACCGCATGATTCAGCTCACCGGTTCCTCTTGCCTGTTTGTACGGGATTCGGGCAGCGAGAGTGCGTTGGCCTAGGGCGTGCAACCCCACACCCCTACAGGAATTCATCTGTAGTCAGTTTCTGGAGAATTGGTATAAAAAAAGCTGCTGACAGAACGTTAGCAGCGGTCTTTCAGTAGTGAGAAACAAGTTTCGCTAGCTCTTATATCGCTGCTAGTACCTACCACTTCTTGTAGGGCAAAAACTTACCGCACATAATCACCTTGACCCGATCGCCCTTAGGGTCTTCTTCCTTTTCCACATCCAGGGTAAAGTCGATGGCGCTCATGATGCCGTCACCGAATTTCTCATGGACTACAGCTTTGATCGGCATACCGTAGACCTGCATGATTTCATAGAAGCGATAGATCAGCGGGTCCGTGGGAATTACAGGCTCCAGAGAACCTTTCAGAGGGCACTCGGTCAGCGGATCAATCAGTGAAGGGTCGGCCCCTAAAATTTCCACAATTTGGGTAGCTTCTTCCTTAGAAGCACTGGCCTGGCGATAAAACACTGAAGCAATCCAGACCTCGTCGCGATCTAATTTCGCTTCCAGATCGGCAAAGGTCAGACCAGCCGCTTTCTTGGCAGCCAGGAGTTTTTCGGTAATGGGGAGAATAGACATTTTTAGTTCCTCTTGGTTACGTCTTTTAGGAAGGTAAGGGGGGAGGGGAGAAGTGTAAGGGGTTGGAGGAAGGGTGCAAGGTGTCAAAGGTGCAAGGGGAAGCGGGAACCATAAACCGTGCACCCTGTACCTTAAACCTGACACTCAATACCCATCCACCTATGCACTCTTTTACCTACCTACTCGCGCTGCTTCAACGGCTCGGGTTTCCCGGAAGAGGTGGTCTTCCATCTCCGCCTTGAGGCCGTGGTAAGCAGGGTGCTGGTCGATGGTTTCGCGGTTGCGGGGCCGGGGGAAGGGCACTTCCAGGATTTCGTCAACGCGGGCGGCGGGGCCACGGGTCATCATGACGATGCGATCGCTGAGCAGTAATGCCTCCTCGATACTGTGGGTAATCATGATCACCGTTTTGCGCTGTTGCTCCCAGATACGCTCGATTTCGTCTTGCAGGAAGCCTCGGGTGAGGGCATCCAGGGCACCGAAGGGCTCATCCATCAGTAGAATCTGGGGATTGATAGCCAGGGCTCGGGCAATGCCAACCCGCTGGCGCATGCCGCCGGATAGCTCGTGGGGGTGCTTTTTCTCAGCCCCTTCCAGACCCACCAGCTGAATGTTTTCCTTAATGGTACGGTTCATCACCTTGGGAGACATTTTGGGATGCACCGTTTCGACAGCGAAACGAATATTTTCTTCCACCGTCATCCAGGGCATCAGAGCGTAGTTCTGGAACACCATGCCCCGGTCGGGTCCTGGTCCGGTAATGGGATAGCCATTGAGCAGAATTTCCCCCTGGGTGATATCGGACAGGCCAGCAATCATGCCCAGTAGAGTGGATTTGCCACAGCCTGAGGGACCAATGATGGATACGAAGGTATTCGGCTCAATCTCCATGTTGATGTCCCGAATGGCCATGAAGTCGTCCTTGGTTTTACCGGTGATGCGGTCAAATAGACCATTTTTGCCCGGAAACACCTTAGTGACATTGCGAATGGACAACTGGGCCGAAGGATACGGCTGCTCCATTTTGGATGTAATACCGTTCACAGATGCTAAGCTCATGAGTTTCGACCAAATGCAACAAACTTCTCCAGGGCTGCGAAGATGCTATCCAGCAGTAGCCCCACCAGACCAATGATAAAAATTGCCACCAGAATATTGGCAATGGACAGGTTGTTCCACTCATTCCAGATGAAATAGCCCAAACCTGTACCCAGCAGCATTTCTGCCGCCACAATCACCAGCCAGGCAATGCCCATGCTGATGCGCAGGCCCGACACAATGTTGGGTAACGCCGCCGGAACAATCACCTTAATAATCGTCCGCAACCGGGAAGACCCGAGAGTATTGGCCACATCCAGGTAGTCTTTATCCACATTGGCCACCCCAAAGGTGGTGTTAATCAACGTGGGCCAGATGCTGGAAATAAAGATGATGAAGATGCCGGTTTGCTCAGAGTCTTGCAGCAGGTAAAGGCCCAAGGGCAACCAGGCCAGGGGAGACACCGGCTTGAGCAACTGGATGTACGGGTTAAACGCCTTGTAGGCCACTGGGGAAATGCCGATGAGAATACCCAGGGGCACCGCTACCAGAGAGGCCAGGATATAGCCGATGGCCACCCGCCGCAGACTGATCAGCAGGTTCCAGCCGATGCCCAGATCATTAGGACCATTGTCGTAAAAGGGGTGAGTCACCCACCACCAGAACTCCTGGATAGTTTCGGTGGCGGTGGGTACCCCCTGCACAAACCAGCCCGCCCGAGCACCCACTTCCCAAACCAAAAGAAACACCGCCAGGGAAAGCAGGAACAGCCCAACAGCCCGCACGTTCTCGTTTTGAAACGGAGACTCGCGCTTCTCAATGCTCAACCCAGTTGGTGTGGCGTTGCTGACCGCCATGATGTACCTCCGTTTGAATGCGATGGTCAATCACTGGCCCAGGGGGACCAGCGCAAGGGTCCTACACCCCAAACTTTTCAATTTGAGACTTCACGTATGCGCCGGGGGCGGCGGGGTCGAAGGTATCGAAGGCCAACTTTTCTTCCCGGTTAGTTTCGGTGGGAGGATTTTGACCCAGTTCTTGAGCCAGTTCCCGCGCCAGATCCGTTAAGAACACTTCCTGACCCACGGCATCATAGGTTTCGTCGGTAATTTCCTGGGCCACTTTGCCATCCCCCTGCAGGTCCCAGCGCACCAGTTGGGCAGAAATCCACTTGGCGAAGCTCTGCCAGGGGTAGGGGTCAAAGCCGATGCGGTCAGGCACGCTGAGGGTATTGCCCTGGCCATCTTCAAAATTGCCGGTTAGAACCGCTTCCACCACTTCCACCGGCTGGTTCAGGAAGGCCCGTTCAGAAATGGCGGCGGCAATTTCGGGGCGGTTAGCCGGATTCTGGGCATAGCCAGCGGCTTCGATGATGGACTTGTTCAATGCCCGGAAAGTGTTGGGATTTTCGTTAATCCACTGGTCGCTGGCGGCGAAGGCACAGCAGGGGTGGCCATTCCACAGGTCTTTGGTGAGCATGTGGATAAAGCCTGCCCCTTCGAAGACCGCCCGCTGATTAAAGGGGTCGGGCATTAGCATGGCGTCAATGTCACCGGCAATCAGCTGGGCGATGCTATCCGGCGGCGGTACGGGCCGAATCTGCACATCCACATCGGGATCCAGCCCACCTGAGGCCAGATAATACCGCAGCAGCAGGTTGTGCATGGAATAAGGAAAAGGCACCCCAATCACAAAGCCCTTGAAGTCGGCGGGGCCGCTTACGTTGCCCTGATGGCGTTCAGCCACGGTGATGGCCTGGCCGTTGATGTTCTCGATGCTGGCCAGCTTCACCCCGAAGGCAGCGGAACCCAGCCCCAGGGTCATGGCAATGGGCATGGGGGCCAGCATGTGGTAAGCGTCCAGTTCCCCGGCGATGGCCGAATCCCGCACGGCTCCCCAGCTGGGCATTTTCACTACGGTGGCGTTGAATCCGTACTTTTCATAGAAACCCAGGGGCTCCGACATGATGATGGGGGTGGCACAGGTGATAGGAATAAAGCCCACCTGAATGTCGGTTTTCTCCAAATCGCCGGTTTCTACGGGGGCAGCGGGAGCATCTTCTGTGGTGGGGGTGCCGCCGCTGGCGCAGCTGGCCAGGGTGACGAGAGCAGCCCCGACGGCCATGTTGCGTAAAAACTCCCGGCGGGTGGTGGCGCTATTGCGAATAGAATCGCCGAAGAACAGCCCCGCCTGGGGTCCGAACGCAGCCGCAAAGGCATTTTCAAGCCCTCCGGCCTGCTTACACAGGGCCAGAATCAGCTTTTCCCGCTGGGGGTCGTTGCGGCCTACCCGCTTCAGAAACAGGACCTTGCGCAGTTCGTAAGCGTTAACCTGATCCGCAACACGCAGCTGATTTTCTTTGTAGATGCCCATCTTCACCAGGTCATCCACCATATCCACCGGGTCCTGGGGCATAGATTGCATAAACTCCCAGTGCCCCCGGTCGAGGTGAACGCCGCCGCACATACTACAGGGCTGCCCTGACTGCATCAGAGAGGGTGCCGCGCCACACAAACTACCCCAGTCGCTGAGCGACTTTGCTACTGCTGAAATGACCATAAACGGATAATTGAACGCGACAAAACTTCTCTTTACGGACCTTCATAAAACCTGACTCAGGGTAAAGAATCTCGCCCTAGACGAATCTCTTTCCGTGAGCCCAATCAAAACTTAAGAGCTGGACTTTTTGCAGTTATCCAGACACCCTACTCAACACAGAACAGCATCTTCTAGTAACGGGGAATTGACTCTCCAGGTCAACGAAATTCCGTTATAGGTAAACTTATCAAGTTAAATTTGAGATTACATTGGATGAATTTTGGAACCTGATGGGATTTTCTTTTGGACTTATTTTGGGATCAAAAAAATACTGTTAATTTGTTAATCCTGCTACAGATTTTCGCCTCCAGACCTGGGGTGAAGCCCCATGGAATTGACGAAACTGGCGGGTAAAGTAACCTGCATCCCCATAGCCAGAAGCCTCTGCCACCTGCCGTACAGGATGGTTTGTGCTGGCTAGCAGCAGTCTGGCCTGGGCCATGCGACGCTCAATAATCCACTGCTTGATGCTGCGGCCAGTCTCTTCCTGCACCAGATTAGTCAGGTAAGCGGGGGAATATCCTACCTCCTGGGCCACATCTTTAAGGTTAATGGGTTGCCGATAGTAGGCTTGAATAAAGCTAAATACCGCGGCTAACCGGGGGCAGTCGGGGAAAATATCAGTTTCTTCAGAAACCCCGACAGGTTTAGAGGCGAAGGACTCTGAGCCACTGGCTGAAACCGCTTCCAGGGAGTTCTGACGGTATAGCTGAGAGAGCTGCTCCTGGCGGCGCAGACGGGTGTTGATAGCGGCCAAAAATTGCTCAATGGTACAGGGTTTAGTCAGGTAATCATCTGCTCCCAACTCCATGCCCCGCCGCAGGTCAGTCATGGTGACCTTGGCGGTTAGAAAAATCAGGGGAATGGCGGCAGTTTCCGTAGAGCGGCGGAGGGAAGACAGCACCGCATAGCCATCCATATCGGGCATCATAATATCGCATACTACCAGGTCAGGATGGTGGTTTTTAGCCAGTTTCATGCCGGTGGTGCCATCGCTGGCCCCAAAAGCCCGAAACCCTTCAAACTCCAAACACTGCAGAAAAATGTTGCGGGTTTGAGTTTCATCTTCAATCACAAGTACCATCTTCATGGCAAATTTCCAAGGACAATTTTCAGAGTCAAAACCTGTTTATGAAACCACAAAGACTTGCTTCTAAAGATCAGACTGATCCAGACTAGAAGCGATTATCCAAAATTAATTTGATTCATTTATTCTTTCTTTAGTAATCCTTAAGGGATAGGTTTGTAGTGTCCTACAATACAATTTCGTGGAGCAGGCTCTGGTGCAAAACAGCCAAATCCAGGCCGCATCGGTCTTTGAGTCCAAACTATCCCTCACCGTCGAGTATCGCTCTATGACGCATCATTACTGGCCTTCGCCCTCCAGCCTCGCTACTGTGCATGGCTCTGATGAACCCACCGGGCTTGAACTGGAACAACTCCGCCGCCAGCATCAGCTCATTCTTAATGCGGTGGGAGAAGGTATCTACGGGTTGGATCTAGATGGCAACGTCACCTTCGTCAACCCGGCAGCAGCCGAGATGATTGGCTGGTCCATGGAAGAGCTAATCGGCAAGTCGATGCATGCGGTGCTGCACCATTCCCACTCAGACGGTAGCCCCTACCAGCGGGAAGACTGCCCCATTTATGCGGCCTTTCAGGATGGCAGCGTGCGGCGCATTACCCACGAAGTCTTCTGGCGCAAAGACGGCACCAGCTTCCCGGTGGAGTATATCAGCACCCCCATGCATGATGAAGAGGGCAGGTTAATCGGTGCAGTGGTGACATTTCGGGACATCACCCAACGTCGCTGGGCGGAGGAAGTCCTGCAGCGAGCCAATGAGGAGCTGGAACAAAAGGTGCAGGAGCGCACCGCTAGGCTGCGGCAGGCGAATCATCAGCTCAGGGAATTGAGCGAGATGCGATCTCGATTCGTGGCCATGGTCTGCCACGAGTTCCGCAATCCCCTCAACAACATCGCCCTGTCGGTTTCCTCCCTCAACCGCTATGACAGCCAGCTTTCTCCAGAAGACAAGACCAATTACCTGCTCAACATCAAAGACAACGTTGAGCGCATGACCCAGATGATCGACGACATTCTGGTCATCGGCAAAATCGAGGCCAAGGTGCTGCAAGTTAGGCCCGAGTTCCTGGACATCGTCAACTTTTGTCAAACCCTGTTGAACGAGCGAGAGTTTCGGCGTCCCAAAGCGCCCATTGCATTGGTCTGCCGCAGTCGGCAACTGATTGCCCATGTCGATGAACGGCTGCTGCGTTCAATCGTCAGCAACCTCCTCTCCAACGCCATGCGCTATACTCCAATTCCTAAAGCGATTCACCTAAAGGTAGGCAAGCGACAACAGCAGCTCATTTTGCAGGTGCAGGATCAAGGCATTGGTATTCCCCTGGAAGATAAGCGCCACCTATTTGAGCCCTTCCATCGGGGACGCAACGTCAGCAACATTCCCGGCACCGGGCTGGGCCTGAGCATTGTGAAGCAGTTTGTAGATTTGCAGGGAGGGACCATTGAAGTGAACAGCAAGGTCGAGCAGGGAAGCACATTTACCGTGCGGTTACCGCTACAGTCCCAAGCCGAAGCGCGATGATTGTGCTATCCCATACCGCAGCATGGAGCAGCCTTTTACTCAGGAGTGGAATCGGTTTGCTCCTCTAAGCTGATCCTGTTATTCATGTTGCTACTATTTGAGTTCTTTATCCCATTAGCCATGCCTAATTGCGCCCCTCCTGTTGACCAGAGCCGGACCTTCGAAGCGCCAAAAGGCACGGATTACAGATCAGACACGGCGACCTTAAAACAGTCTCTAGACCAGCGTAAACCCAGCGCCTTTGAGATGGGATCGCCCCTCAACCGAGAAGAATTTGCGTCAGAAACACCGTCTAAGCCTGGCGAAGGCTTTCTGAAAGCATCCAAGTCAGCTGAACCACCCTCCCCTAGGGCTTTAGGCAGAACACTAGTTCTCAGAAATCCGGCAAAAAAATAAAAAGAAAAGGTCATGTTGTGTGCCTTGCCCAATCGTCTTCTATCACACCCCGTAACCGGGGTTAACGCAGATGATATCGGTAGTATCAATGGTTTCAATGGTTTCGGTGTCAAAGTTCACCTGCCAGGCTCTTAGCAGATCGGTGGCGTATTCTTCGTCTGGCTCTGTTCTCATGTAGGCAAAAATTTGGCCATTCCAGCTCTCTCCCTCCCTGGAGCAGCCAGCATTGAGGAAATATTCAGATTGTTCCTCAATCAAAATGGCATCCATCACATCCCACACGGGGGAGCGACCGCTGCGCCCGACCATTTTTTCCAGGAGCACGACAATCTCAGCGTCCCGGTTATACATGCCGATACCGTAATCAGAAAACTGATTCGAGCCTGCTGGATACACTAACCAGCCACCCATACTGGATAAATCACTATCCGGGAATGCTGAGACATCATCCCCAACGTGGCGTATACCAATATATTCGGATGGATCAATGGCCTGGTCATCGACCTTCTCTAAAGCGTAAGGCGACTCTTCAGCGGGCAGGATGGAATTTGCCAACACCGGGCTTACCCAGGTCATTGTGATGCCCAGCGGTATCCACAAAACAGCATATTTGGGCCGGTTGCATCGGGAGACAAACTTGACTTTCATGGGGTAGCTGCCTGTAGTGATTTGAGGGGATAGTCCATCCTTCAACGGCTAGAAGACACTTCCGGTCATTAAGTCACCTGCTTCATCAATAAAGCCCCATTGATTCTCCATTTGCACGCGGGCGAATCCTTCTGAGAAGCGTCCGGCGTTGGTGTAGGTGGGTTCCACCACCCAGTTGCCGTCGGTGTCGATGTAGCCGTAGCGCCCATCCTGTTGGACAGCGGCCAGCCCTTCGGAGAAGTCGGCGGCATAGTCAAACTGGGGAGCGATCGCAACCTCCCCCTGCTGATCGATATAGCCCCATTTGCCATCCATCAGCACTGCCGCCCGCCCTTCAGAAAAATCTGAGGCAAAGGCTAACTCAGCTTCGACGACCATCTCTCCTTCAGGGTTGATATAGCCGAAACTTGGCCCCTGACGCACTCGTGCCAGCCCTCCCGAAAAACTAAACGCGCCATCATAGACGGCGGGAATTGCCACCGTGCCATCGGGACGCAGGTAGCCGTACTGTTCATCCAGTTTGGCCACGGCCAGGGATTCTGAAAAACTCCAGGCATCCCTTAGATTTGAGGGAATCACCCGGCTGCCGTTGGCGTCAATATAGCCGTAGCTGCCGCCTTCCTTAACGGTGGCCCGTCCGTCTGCGAAGCTTTCGGCCAGGTCGAATTGAGGTTCAATCACCCATTCGCCCTTTCGGTTGACAAAGCCATACTTGCTGCCCCCCTGCACCGCCGCCAGCCCCTCCGCAAAAGACTTGGCCTGACGGAACTGCACATCAATGGCCCAGTCTCCCTGGCGGTCGAGGTATCCGTAGTAGTCTCCTACCCGAGCCAGGGCCAGGCCATCCACATATTTCCCGGCGACGGTAACGTTGTCATCCAGCACGTTAATGGTCAGGCTACCGTTGCGGTCGATGTAGCCAATGCGATTTTGCAGACGCACCATGGCGACGCCTTCGGAAAAGTCAGAAGCGGTGTCGAACAGCAGCGGTCCTCTCATTTGGCTGGCCTGGGCAACGATGTTAGGTCTTATGAACTCTACCATCGTTGTCGTCGTATCCAGGAGGGGCTTGTTCGCCCCTGAAAACTCGCACCCAACCAGCGATAGTAACGGACTGCCCAGGGTGCCAACCAGGGCTAATTGAAGAATATTTCGCCAGTTCATAGTTAACCCTAGAAAAGCTGCTCTCAAAATCTGCCAATCAGGTGCCTTTTACTGTCATGCCATAGAACAACAGAAGCAACGCCATGCTTAAGAATGACTTCTTATCTCCTTGAGAAATACTTCTGTGTATGTATTTTCTTCCTTCAGGGGTTCCTGGAAAATTGCCGCTATCATATAGCTAGTAAAACTCCGACGTCTTAGGCGTTGTGCTCCTGTAGAAGCCCAGTGTTTATTCATTTGCTGGGTTGTTTGTCGGAATTGTGGTTTGCGCCTGAAGCCACCATGATTCGGATTCTTGGTCTGTCGCTGCTTGGTCAGCCTGAACTTAACCGGGGCGCGCCCTACCACACGTAACTTTTGGGACGCTGGAGTTGGTTGAATGTAGTCCGGCTTTCCAAATTTATGGTTGTTGACACTCTGCTCCATCCACCACCCTGGGTCAGCTTGCTTCGTCTGGCTTGTGTGGTTTAGCGGAGAGAGGTAGTGCAACAGCAGAAAAAGCTTTCGTTTTGGCAAATCTGGAATATGAGTGTCGGGTTCTTCGGCATTCAGTTCGGCTGGGGATTGCAAATGGCCAACACCAGCGCCATTTTTGAACACCTGGGAGCCTCCCCCCACCAGATTCCTATCCTCTGGTTAGCAGCTCCGCTCACGGGGCTGATTGTGCAGCCCATTATCGGCAACCTCAGCGACAATACCTGGGGGCCTCTGGGCCGACGGCGGCCCTACTTTCTGGTGGGGGCCATTCTCAGTTCCATCGCCCTGATTCTCATGCCCAACTCCTCCAGCCTGTGGATGGCGGCGGGGTTGCTGTGGCTGCTGGATACCTCCGCCAACATCAGCATGGAGCCATTTCGGGCCTTCGTGGGGGATCTGCTGCCCCCCAGTCAGCGTACCAAGGGCTTTGCCATGCAGAGCCTGTTCATTGGTCTGGGTTCGGTGATTGCCTCCATCCTGCCCTGGGTGCTGACCCGCACCCTGCGGCTGGGCGAACTTACAGGAGTAGGGGAAATTCCCTTGGCGGTGAAAGTTTCCTTCTATGTGGGGGCAGCCGTCTTCTTCAGCACCGTACTGTGGACGGTAATGACCACGGAGGAAAAGCCCCCCAAGGATATGGCGGCTTTTCGGAAACAACAGGACAAGCGGCTGGGCATTGGCGCTACCCTGCGGGAAATTTCTACCGCCATTCGCGACATGCCCCTGACCATGCGCCAGCTGGCCTGGGTGCAGGGCTTTAGCTGGCTGGGCATGTACTGTATGTTTCTGTACTTTCCCCTGGCGGTGGCCCACAACATTTTTGGGGCCTATAACGAAAGCGCCCCCATGTATGCGGCGGGTATTGAGTGGGCTGGGGTGTGTATTGCCGTCTACAACGCCGTGTGTTTCGTAGTGTCGTTGATTCTGCCCAGAATTTCGGCGGCACTCTCCCGACAGGTGACCCATGCCCTCTGCCTCACCCTGGGAGGGGCCGGGTTAATTTCCCTGCAGTTCGTCCACGACCGCTATACCCTGATAATTTCGATGGTGGGGGTGGGTTTTGCCTGGGCCAGTATGCTGGCCATGCCCTACGCCATGCTGGTGGGGGCTCTGCCGGATAAGAAAAGCGGCATTTATATGGGCATCTTCAACTTTTTCATTGTGCTGCCCGAAATTGTCGCTTCCCTGGGCCTGAGCTGGATGATGGAACACTGGCTGAACGACGACCGGCTGCTGGCGGTGGTGCTGGGGGGCGGCTTTATGTTAATTGGCGCGATCGCAACCCTGCGGGTCAAAGAACGCAACGGTGCCCCGGCGGCGGTGGCGGAAAAGTCATCGGGCAAAAATGCTCTGGCGAAAGCGGGAGAAGCAAAGGCGCAGGCGGTGGAGAGTTAGGACGTCAAATTCTTTGGCACTTTGGACCCAACAGAACTATGCGTCATAGGCTTTACTGCGGTGGGCAATCGCTAGAATAAGTACCTGAACGTGGTTATCGTCGATTGAATAGATGACTCTGTAGTCTCCGATGCGGTAACGATATAAGCCGGCATACTCCCCTTTAAGGGATTTGATATTGGGATGAGAACGTGGGTTTGAGAGTGATCAGTTTTTTGTATAAGGGCCAATCAGCCGATTAATCAAGTTTTCTGCAAGCCTTGTAGGGCAGGCGTCTCGCCTGCTCAGCTGGGACAGGCAGGATGCCTATCCCACAAGAGTCTGAGCACTTCCTGGGTTTTGCTCGAGTTGTTCTAAACACCGAGCTATTTTCTTAGCTAGGGCCTTGTCAGCCTTGACGTAAACGTTTTAAGCATCTGGATGCAGGAGAACGTTATACATCGGAACGTAATGTTCTCCAGTCTGCGTAAGGAACTGGCGTCTAAATAAAGTACCAGAAGCATTTATCGTTGTAGGGTGCATTCGCGCAGCAATGCACCACTAGGAAATCTGGTAATTGGTACCTTATTTTCTTGCGTGTCCCTAATGAGATTTGGGAGTGGCCTGGTTTTGTCTTACCTGTTCCAGCAATCCAGGAATTGCCAAAAGTTCTTGGGTTGCGGCTTCGCTCTCGGCATTGGCTAAATACGCCGCAAAATCAGTTAGCACCTGCAATCGCTCTGGTGATAGCTGGTCTAAAACATCGTTGAGTTTATGCCGTAGCTCTGCCACAGATTCAGAAAACGTTGATTCTGTGCCTTCCATCAGGGGCTGCTCCGTAGAACTCATAGACCGTCTACTCTATGTAACGGTTAGCTTCATTGTAAGGCAGCGTCTTGGGGGTGCATTCCCGGCCTGAAGCCAACCTGGTAAAGGTCAATCATCTCCTGCCCTGACCGTCATGCACCAAAGCCCTTAACCAAAGCTACTCCTGGTGCATACCTTAGAATTGACTTTAGTAATCACCAATGCTTATCTCTCTCCATGACACCAGCCACCCTCGAAGAAGCTCTCAATACCGTTAGTCAGCTTCCCCCTGAACAACAGGCCATACTGGTTGAGATTATCCAAAAGCGGTTGACAGAAGATCGCCGTAAGGAAATTGCAATCGACGCTAAAGCCTCGATTGCTGCTTTCCATGAGGGTTCCTACAAGCCTCAATCCGCTGAGAGCGTTATCGCAGAATTAGACAGCTTCCTTGAAGACGAGAATTGATAGGGCTCAAAGCCTCTTCCTGCGGCTATGATTGCCGAATTGTATTTGCGATTGAAGTAGATCCAGAAACTCAAAACGAGGTCATCGTTTTACTTGATATAGGGACCCATGACGAGGTTTACTAGGGTCACCGACGGGCCGCCCCCATTGGGAAGGTGACCTGGCTCGCAATCACCTCACATATATTGTTTAGTCAGGTGTCCTAACTAGAGTATCGATTGCTATAGTCGCTACAGCAACCGCTTAGCTGCCCAGTTATGGCAACTCAATTCGAAATTCTGAAAAACATCTACAACGCCTTTGACCCCTTTCGCGCTCTACCGGCAGGGGACCCGGTGTATGTGAACTGCAGCGAGGTGCGGGGGTACGAAAATATTTTGGTAGATGTAGGGCGGCAAATTACGTTGGCCAATCGCATCACCCATCAGCTTTACACGGGTCATCGGGGAGCCGGGAAATCAACTGAGCTGCTGAGGTTGCAGGCGGATCTGGAAACCCAGGGATACAAAGTCGTGTACTTCGCGGCAGAAGAATCAGACATTGACCCGGAAGATGCCCAGTACACCGACATTTTGCTGGCCTGTACGCGCAACCTGCTGAAAGATTTGCGGGGCGACGAAACTCAAATTCAGAACTGGCTGCGATCGCGCAAAACCGAACTGGTAGACGCCCTGCAGAGCGAAGTCGGTTTTGACAATGCCAATGTGAATGCCGAAGTTCCCTTTGCCAAGCTCACCACAACGCTGAAGGTCAGCCCCACGGCTCGGGCGCAGATTCGCAAGATCGTAGAGCCCCACACCCCCTCGTTGATTGAGGCGCTGAATACCTTCATCGCTGAGGCACTGGCAAGAACGCCCCAGCAGACGGAAGAGAAGCTGGTGCTGATTGTAGACAGTCTGGATCGCATTCCGCCGATTTTGCGGGAGAAGGAACCCAGCAACCACGAGCAGATCTTTATCCACCGCAGCGAGCAGCTCAAGATGCTGGGCTGCCATGTGATTTACACGGTGCCCATTTCGCTGATTTACTCCGAACGAGGGCCAGACGCCATGGATATCTACGACGGTGATATTCAGGTGCTGCCGATGGTGATGGTGCGAAACCAGGCCGGCGAGGTGTGTGAAGACGGGCTGGCGGTAATGCGCCAGCTGGTGCATGAGCGGGTTTTTCATGGGGCCGGGGTGGATGCAGCTATGGCCCTGGTAGGCGATATTTTCGATCAGCCGGAAACCCTGGACCAGCTCTGCTTAATGAGTGGCGGACACATGCGGAACCTGATGCTGATGGCCCAGGAGGCCATTAAGCAGACGGATACTCTGCCCATCGCCAAGAAACAGGTGCGCCTGGCCATTACCAAGGCCCGCAATACCTATCGCAACGCCGTATACGACGCCCAGTGGCCGATTCTGGCGCGGGTGCACCAGACCAAAGAAATTCTGAACGATGAGGCCCATCGAGAATTATTGTTCAACCGCTGCATTCTGGAGTATCGCTATATTGATGATGAAGGCGAAATTGTCTGCTGGCGCGATATCCATCCCCTGCTGCGGGGGGTAAAAGAGTTTAAGGCGGCACTGGAGCGATTGGCAGTAGAGGAAGCTGAATAAAAATTCCCCTCCCAGGAAGGGGCCAGGGGTGGGTTATTGCCAAGCGCCTTTTACAGAAGAAAAGCCCACTAATACCAAAGACGAACCCACCCCGCCCTCCGGGCACCCCTCCCAGGAGGGGACTCACCCGTTCTATGGAACCCACCTGACAGGAGGGTATAGGAGCAGAGATGACCCAACAACCAGACCTGACCGAATGGGATGACGACCTAACCGCCTCAGCGGAGGATGAGTACGCTGCCCTGTTGCGGGCAATTCGCTGGGCCCAGGGGTTTGGGCTGCTGTTTGTGCAATGCTCACCGGCAGAAGGAGAGCGGCTGATTCAACGAGTTCAGGAAGACGTGGGCGAGAAAGTGGTGAAGGTGCTGCCGCTGCAGGACGAAATCGAAAACCTGTACGAAGTCGTTGCCGCCTACCCCGATATCGAAAAGACCAACGTTCTGTTTATTACCGGGTTAGAAAAATCCCTGGTGTCTTACATTCAGCCGGGGTTTGGCAGTGAGGGAGCCTACTACGCCAAAGACACCGTGCCTAAACTGCTGGGCAAGCTCAACCTGCAGCGCGAGCGGTTTAAGCAAGACTTTGCGGTGTGCTTTGTGTTTCTGGTGCCCCGCTATGCCATGAAGTACCTGATTCGGCGGGCTGCAGACTTTTTTGACTGGCGCTCGGGGGTGTGGGAGTTTGTGCCCCCTCAAGCAGAAGAGGAGCTTGCTGCATTACAGATATTACAAGCAGGCGATTATCAGCAATATCTGAGCTGGACCCATGAACAGCGACGACAGCGGGTGCTGGAAATTGATGATTTGCTAGCCAATCCCAATGATTTAACGGTCGAGCCCAGCGACCTGCACTTTGAGCAGGGTAATTTGTTGCTTGCCGACAAGAACTTTGAGGCCGCCATCGCCGCCTATGACGCCGCCCTGTCGATTCAACCGGACGACCACCAAGCCCTCAACAACAAAGGCTTTGCGCTGTATGAATCAGGTCGCTACGAAGAGGCCATCGCCGCCTATGACGCCGCCCTGTCGATCCAACCGGACTACCACCAAGCCCTCAACAACAAAGGCATTGCGCTGGATGACTTAGGACGCTACGAAGAGGCCATTGCCGCCTATGACGCTGCCCTGTCGATCCAACCGGACTACCACCAAGCCCTCTACAACAAAGGCATTGCGCTGAGACAATTAGGCCGCTACGAAGAGGCCATCGCCGCCTATGACGCCGCTCTGTCGATCCAACCGGACGACCACGAAGCCCTCTACAACAAGGGCATTGCGCTGAGACAATTAGGCCGCTACGAAGAGGCCATCGCCGCCTATGACGCCGCCCTGTCGATCCAACCGGACGACCACCAAGCCCTCACCAACAAAGGCATTGCGCTGAGACAATTAGGTCGCTACGAAGAGGCCATCGCCGCCTATGACGCCGCCCTGTCGATCCAACCGGACAAACACGAAGCCCTCTACAACAAAGCTTGCTGCTATAGCTTGCAAGGCAAAGTTGAACTGGCCTTAGAAAACCTGAGCAAGGCCATTCAGCTGCACCCCAGTGAATGCCGCAAGCGGGCACAAACCAATACTGACTTTGAGGCCATTCGGGATCATCCTGACTTCAAAGCGCTGCTGGGCGAGACCTGAAACTGCTCTTCCTGGTGCCCTGGCTCTGCCTGGGCATTCTCGGTTTGCGGCTCTGCCGCTATTTTCAGCAGGCAGAGCCTCCGGGGTGTGTACCCAAAGCCCGGAGCGAGGGATCTGTCCGGTATCGTGAGCGGTGCATTGCGGATCAACGAAAGTATTTAGGAGAGTTGCCTGAAGCATGGAACCGCGAATGCACCCTACAGAGCTTGGTGCGGCACGCGGAAATCCTTCAGCGGCACCCGGGAACTCTTCAGCCGCAGGTGGGAACTCCTTAGAGGTACACGGAAACTCTTCAGCCGCTTGTGGGAACTGTTCCGCCGCTGGCGGGAATCGTTGCGCCGCTGGCGGGAATCGTTGCACCGCTGGCGGGAATCGTTGCGCCGCTGGCGGGAACTGTCCAGCCGCTGGCGGGAACTCCTCAGCCGCTGGCGGGAACTCCTCAGCCGCAGGCGGGAACTCTTCAGCCGCAGGCGGGAACTCTTCAGCGGCACCCGCATGGTTGCCAGCGATAGTTCCGAATAACTCGGCACAGCAAAATTCGCGGCTCGTTCCCCTCCTGGGAGGGGCAGGGGTGGGTTGAACTTGGCAAAGTATAAGTTTTGCTCTGGAGGAGCGGACCCACCCCGCCCTCCGGGCACCCCTCCGGGGAGGGGAGAACTGCGGCGAAGTTTTGGTGGTTTTGAGTTGTCCCGGTTACGGTGTCGAGCTTCTTCCTTAAGGCAAACGGTGCGTTCCGGCCAGGGCAAAAAGGTTGCATTCCCGCAGGGTTGGCCTGAGGCCGGGATACACCCTACAGCAAATCAAGTTTTTGGCCGGGGCAATGAGGCAAAAGAGGACTCTAAAAACGAATGGCACCGAATTAAGGCTGGTGGGCAGTGCTCACCTTAGGGCAAATCAAGACTTCTGGCGATTTGTGCCGGTCCATTTCGTCTTACTTCAGTGATATTCCTCCAAAAACCACTTTTGTATATTTTTCTATCGTAAATCTACGGATCTGAGACCTTTTGCACCACACCGGGCACGCTGGATCCGTAAATTTCCGGGGAGGCATCCCATGAACAACAGCTACAGCATTGATGGTCTACTGCACGACGCCCAGGTCGCCATCGACAACGCCCTTACTAACGAGCAAATCCTCGCCGCCCTCAGCGACTTTGGCTACACCGCCGAGCGCATCCAGCAGGGCAAAGCCCTCTACACCACCGCCCTCGCCGCCCAAACCACCCAGCAGATGGAAGCAGGCGAGCAAAAGTCTGCCACCGCTGAGCTGGAGGCCAACCGCGCCGTGGCCAACACCACCTACATGCGCTTTGTCAAAGTAGCTCGGGTCGCCTTTAAGCGGGATGCGGGCATTGCCACTCAGTTAGATCTGGGCGGCGATCGCAAACGCAGCCTGGCCGGTTGGCTGGCCCAGGCCAACCAGTTCTATACCAATGCCCTGGCCAACCCCGCCGTGCTGGAGGGTCTGGGCAACTTTGGCATTACCCGCAAAAAGCTCCAGGACGGCCTTGCCGAGGTCAACGCCGTAGAAGCCAGCAACCTTACCCAGGAAAAAGAAAAAGGCGAGGCCCAGGCCGCCACCCAAACCCGCGACAAAGCACTGGATGCCCTGCAGGAGTGGCTGAGCGATTACCTGGCCATCGCCAAAGTCGCCCTGGAAGACAATCCGCAACTGCTGGAGGCCCTGGGCGTATTGCAGCGAGCCTGAAAGACTCCATAAGGGCAAACAACCTTTGCCCTTATGGAGCTGGCTTGACTGAGAGATTGCACCCATAGCGGCATTGAACAACTGCCAGAGCCGACTGAGCAGGGCGTTGCCAGGCTCGTAGTTCGGTGCATTGCTTTGCTGACGCAACGCCGCCCCTCTGGCGCTATGCATCCTACAGTGCTTTTGCCACCACAGGCGGGGTCACCATTACCCCCTGCGAAAACTCCCCGAGGCCAGGAACGCTCCCCCCACAATCAACCCGCTGGCAAACAGCAAGCTCCAGGACGGCGAAGCGAATCCGGTGACAATCAGCAACAACGTAGACAGCAGCGGTGCTATGTAAGACAGAACCCCCAGGGTTTTCAAGTTGCCGTGCTTGACCCCATAGTCCCAGGTAAAAAACGCCAGCCCTACCGGCCCCAGGCCCAATCCTAGAATTGCCAACCACTGCCAGCCCGAGGGCCATACCGTTGCTTCCCAGAGACCATGACACACCCAGGCCAGCACAGCCGTTACCCCACAAAAGCCACCCACCGCACTGGTAGGAATCGTCCCAAACCGCCGGGACAGCAACGAATAGCCCGACCAGGTCAGGGCACAGACCAGGGCCGCCAGGTAACCCAGCCGGTAGTCCCAGTTGAAGCTGAAGCCCTGGCCTTCTGTGATCAGTAGAGCGGCTCCAGCAAACCCGGCCAGGGCACCGGCTCCGTGGAACCAGCGCAGCCGTTCTCCCGGCAAACAGGAGGACAGCAGCACAATCAGCAGGGGCCAGAGATAGGCGATTAAGCTGGCTTCCACCGGGGGCGCATTTTGCAGGGCGACGAAGTAAAAAAAGTGGTAGCCAAACAGTCCGCCCACGCCCAATAGCCAGACCCGCCAGGGTAGTTGCGCGTAGAAGCTGAGTTGCCTACCCTGCTTAAACCAGAACACCAGGCCAATGACAAACGCGATGGAAAAAGCCATGGCCGTAAGCTGAAACGGGGGCACCCTGCCGCTGAGGGTGGTCAGCAGGGCCAGGGTTGCCCACATCAGCACGGCAGTAAACCCGATGACTGTAGCCCGCAAAACGTCGTTTGTGGCGAAGGATGTCATGATGCGCGGCTTGGCCATGGCATGAGAAAAGGTTTGAACGCTGTCATCCTAATTGGGATAGTTTTCATTATCGAGGCTCTGCGTCGGGACTGAGGGCATTCCAAGCCAGCAGAAACATCTCGCCCCCCACTCATGGCAGGGGCAGGGGACTGCCCCACAGATGGCTCTAGTGCTTCTGAGCGGCAGTCTCATCGCCCTAATCGTTACCGTATGACTGAGAGAATGCTGCGATAATAAAGCGGTTGAGTGCTGTGGCAATTTCATGTCTCTTCCCTTCATTCGTTCCGATGTGGCTCAGCTAGCGGCCTATACGCCCCATCCTGGTGGTGTAAGTGCAGTGACGCCGGCACACATCGACCACCTCGATACGAACGAATGCCCCTACGATTTGCCCAAAGACCTGAAGGAGAAGCTGGCCTGGGCAATTCAGCACGAGATTCAGGCGAATCGCTATCCTGACGGGGGGCACCTGGAGTTGCGGCATGCGATCGCCACCTACGCCACCGAAACTACCCGGGGTGCCGCCACCTTTACCGCCGACCATATCTCTGTCGGCAACGGCTCTGACGAACTCATCCGCTCCTTGCTGATTGCCACCTGCCTGGGAGGAGAAGGGTCAATTCTGGTGGCCAGTCCTACCTTTTCTATGTACGCGATTTTAGCTAAAACCCTGGGCATTCCCGTGGTTGAGGTGAGCCGTAAAGCAGATACTTTTGAAGTGAATCTGGCAGCAGCCCAGCAAGCCATAGACCATCCCGTTGGGCCTCCTGTTCGGATTGTATTTATGGTGCATCCTAACTCCCCCACCGCCAACGCCATGACCCAGGCCGAGCTAGATTGGCTTAAATCCCTATCCCAGGACATCCTTGTGGTGGTAGATGAAGCCTACTTTGAATTTAGCCAGCAAACCACCGCCACCGAAGTGCTACAACGCCCCAACTGGGTGGTGCTGCGGACCTTTTCTAAAGCCTTTCGCCTGGCGGCATTGCGGGTGGGGTATGGCATCGGCAATCCGGAACTGATCTCAGCATTGGAAAAGGTTCGCCTGCCCTACAACCTGCCCAGCCCCACCCAGGTAGCCGCAAAGCTGGCCCTGGCCCATCGGCAAGCACTGCTGGCCATCATTCCCACCCTTCAGGAGCAGCGCCAAATCTTAACCCAGACCTTGACAGAACAGGGGCAGCTGCAGCTGTGGCCCAGCAGGGCCAACTTTCTCTATGGACGGCCCTTAAACCCAACCCGGCCTATGGCAGACGAGTTAGAACACTGGTTTGTGCAGCTCAAACAACAGGGCACCCTGATTCGCCATACCGGCGGCGGGCTGCGCATTACCGTGGGCACACCGGAGGAAAACCAGCGCACTATTGCCCACATCCAGGCCCTGTCAGTCCACTGAATCGGGGGTAGAGGCCTCGGCTTCGGCGGCGGCTCCCTCGGTGGAAGATTCTGCCGCCGAATGCGTTTCCGCAGGTTCAGCCCCTTCGGACTCTGCGGCCTGGTCCGCAGGGGTGCCGTCGCCATCCTCCGTCCAGACCACCTGACGTTCAGAGGGAGGGCGATAGCCGCTCTGCTCCTGCATAATATTTTCTGCCTGCCAGGGGTCGAAGTAGCGACCAAAATCAACCTTAAGCTGCGAGGTAGATGCCTCTACCTCAGACAGGGCCAGGTTTACGTCCTCCAGCTGGGCGGCTTGAGATTGCAAATGGGGAACCAGTCGCCCCATGGCCAAGAGCGCAACGACAGCCAGAAACGTGTTCATCCCCAGCCGAGCGCCCACCTCAAACAGCGGCGTGTAGCGCGCCAACCGCTTCGTTAACGTAGACCGAGAGCGACGACGAACTCGCCGTCGGGGTGGGCGGGCGTGAGTTTTTGGCAGTAAAGTTTCCGGCTCGGGCATAGGGGTCGCGGTACGGTCATGGAGTCAGCAGTACGGTACGGCAGTCAGTGACAGACGCCTGGCAGAATAGTACTTTAATTGGCTCGGATCTACCAGCGGTTTTCCCATTACGGAATGTAAGTATTTACAGGAAGTGATAGTCCTTACTGGTACCCAGGCATAATAGATGTAGCGTTTTAGACAGACCCGTATGCCCCGACGCATTTTTATCGGCGATATTCATGGCCATTACGATGGTCTTAGACGTTTGTGGGACTACATTGCCCCAACGTCCATAGACCAGGTCTTTTTTGTGGGAGATCTCATTGATCGGGGGCCGCAAAGTTCAGAGGTAGTTAATTTTGTTCGCCAGCACGCTAGCGGGTGTGTCCGGGGCAACCACGAACAGCTTTTGCTTGAAGCTTTTTCAGAGGGCGAGCTGAATTTACCCAACCTGCAGGGGTGGCTATTCAGCGGAGGGCAGGCCACTCTAACCAGCTACAACGGCTCTATTCAGGCCCTGGGAGAGCATGTGGAATGGCTTAAGGGGCTGCCCCTCTACATTGACCTTGGGGATGTCTTTTTGGTCCATGCCGGGGTTAATCCGACCCTGCCCATCGCCGAACAGAACAGCCACGACCTGTGCTGGATTCGGGAAATCTTTCATAGTAGCGTTACGCCGTTCTTTACCGACAAGACCATTATTTCTGGCCACACCATGACCTTCACCTTTCCTGGTGTGAAACCCGGCCAGATTGTCGAAGGGCAGGGCTGGCTAGACATTGATACTGGTGTTTATCATCCCCGCAGCGGTTGGTTGTCGGCCCTCGATTGGGACAATCGCATGGTGTACCAGGTGAATGTGTTTGAGTCTACCTGTCGAGTTCGCCCCTACCACCGGGCCGTTACCCCAATTAACCCCAAAGCGGTCAGGCAGCGGCGCAGAGCTTTTGTGACCCGCATTATCAGCCAGTAACCCAGGCTGCAATGATTCAGCCCCTCCTCCAGACCGGGACTCCCATCCCCAGTTGCTCTTACCCGCTCACGACCGGCTGAGGTCTGTGGCTCGATGGGGCCCGGTCTGGAGTGAAAGGATTTTGGGCCGCAGCGAGTTCAACCAGAGCCTCGGCAACGGCTTCGGGCTTAAGCCCCAGGGCATTATCGGCGGCGGGCACTATCTGGTGATGGGCCTGGGGAAATGTCTGCAGGCAGGCATGGGTGAGATGATGGGCCACAGCAGAAGCCTGGGCAGACTCAAGCACCACCAGGGGCACTGCCAGGGGGGCCGGTCGAGCAGAGGCTAACTCTGAGAGAATTTCGGGCCGCCGCCGCCGAAACAACAGTTGGGTTGCTGCCGGAGCATGGCAGAGGCGCTGGCGACGCTGGCGTAACCGCAGCAGCCAGCCCTCTGCTTTGAACCGCTGTAGTAGCGGAGACATGGCCCATAGCCCCCAGGTGAGAGGAGACCAGGGAGCAACCAGCCAGCGGTCTAAGGCCCAGCGGTGTCCCAGAACAGGGGGTTCAAACCCCTCTGGGTCAATCGCAAGAACGCCGTGCACCCGGTCGGGGTAACGCTGGGCCAGAGCCAGGGCCACCCAGGCCCCCAGGGAATGCCCCACCAGATATACCCGCTGCACCCGCAGACGAGTTAGCAAGGTTGCCAGACTTTCGACTTCAAGGGCAACAGAATAGGAAGATTGAGCCGCCGAAGACTCGCCAAAGCCCAACAAATCTGGGGCGATGCAGTGAAAGTTGGGTGCCAACTGTTGCAGTAACCCGTACCACTGACTGCTGTCTTGCCAGGTGCCATGCAGAAATAAGACTGCATCTCCTCGCCCGGCCTCATGCCAGAATAAGCTCCCCTGGGGAAGTTTAAGACGATGATGACGAACCGGACCTGGTGAATTATCGGCCATAGCAACCAGCATTCATAAATAGATGTGTCCCCGAGTGGTTTATACCAAGTTCGGTCCTGAAAACCAAACACCAGAATAACGTCTGCTAATACGACCTAAGCCAGCACCGTGTCTCCATTTAAAAAATCCTTCAGATGAAACACATGGTCGTGGGCAAGGTTGTCCCAAGGCAGCTGGTCAATCGGGAAGGCTCGCACCTCAAGAATTTCTCGAGAGTCTGCGGCATAGGGGGTACCCTCTACGTACACCGCAATACCGGCACAGACCGAATGAAACCGGGGATCTCGCTTGGGGCTGGAGTAAAGCCCGACCAGTCGCACGAGGCGGCTGACCTCCAGCCCGGTTTCTTCTTTGAGTTCCCGAGTGGCTGAAGTCATGATGTCTTCGCCCCAGTCAACGATTCCCCCCGGTAAGCTCCATCGTCGATTATCTCGCCGCAGGACTAATACAATCGAGCCATCATCCATAACAGGAATGACACAGGTGCCCAAAATGGGTCGCCTTAGGATTAAACCTGCCAGGGTACGCAGGGCATAGGCAAAGTAGGACATAGGGCTATCGCAAAACGCGATTAGAGGGTTCCGGGGGCATCTTCATGCTGTCGTTTAGGGGCCACTCAAGCTACTGACTCCCGCTGGGGAATACGAGTCTGCCATAGGGACACCGGTTGCAGTGGACCTTCCTCAAAGAGACTCTAAATCCGCAAGCACTGTTTCGGCATGGGTTTCGGCCTTAACCTTGCGATAAATTTTTTCCAGCGTTCCGTCGGGGCCAATGATAAAAGTACTGCGGGTAATACCCATATATTCTTTACCCATGAACTTTTTCAGCCCATAGCTGCCATACTTTGCCGCAACTTCACCTCCTGCGTCGATGAGGAGGGGAAAGGGTAAATCATATTTTTGAATAAACTTAGTGTGGGACTTAGCATCGTCGGTACTGACGCCCAGCACCATAACATCCTGCCCCTGGTAGGTCTGGTAATGATCTCGAAATCCGCAGGCTTCTTTGGTACAGCCGGGGGTATTGTCTCGGGGGTAAAAATAAAGCACAATCCGTTGACCCTTCAGGTCGGCCAGGCTGTAGATCTTGCCTTCAGCATCTGGAAGGCTAAAGTCAGGGGCAGGGTCACCAACATTCAGGGTCATGGTTTTTCCACAGAGTTAAAACAAAGCTAATTGTAGATGCATGGCACTGAATTAAGCTGCAATCAATCCTTGCCGATGGTCCAAGACCGGCCCATAGGGCCAACGCCGAAAGCCTTGATCTGCTGTAGGGTGGGCACTGCCCACCAGCCTTGTTTCAGTGACATTCAATTGTAGATCGGTATCCCTGCAATTAGGGATTGGGGCCAGGGCAGGGTCGCCGCACCTAATTCATCCATAACCAAAAATTATCCACAAGCTGGCAAAAAAGCTGTGGATAACTCAAAGCAGGAGTCCGGACTGGCCTTTTCCGAGTTTCTGAAAAGCTGATTAACACTGCACCACAGTACTTTGATCAAAAAATTTATGCCGCGATCACCTGTGGAAAACGTCAGATGATTTGGCTACCCTGGGCTGCCAACTGCCGACAATTTGGACCTGAAGCCAGCCTGCTCTAAAACAGCTTTGAATTTTATCCAGTCCGTTATGAAGTTGACGTATCGTCATTAACACTTTGCCCGTTAAGTTCTTATCCCGTTCTTACAGGGTCAACATAAAATTTTGGATAGCTTTCCACTTCGGTCCACGATTCCCCATGCTCCAGCTAACGAAACACCTTGCCCGTCTGTGCGCCACCACCCTAGTCTCTGCCATTGGCCTGATCGGTTTGGCAGATGTTGCCCCCCTGGTACCCTCCCGGCGGGCAGAAGCCGCAGAGACCATCAAAATACGAGCTACCGGCCCGTTCATTTTTACCCTATCCATCGACTCCCTCGAAACTTTTGCCGAAACTGGGGAAATTACCGGCGATTTCAAGCTCTACGCCCGATTTTTAGACGACAACACCCTCAACTCCCTGCGGCAATTGTTGCAGTTTAAGCTACCGCTAGATGTGGTCACCGTTAGCAACCTCAGCTATTCCCCCCTGGGGCGCGATGTGCTCACCAACCTGGGGAAGGTGCTTGAATCCACGCCGGGGGTGAACGGGTTTCATAGCCTGCGGGCAGCGGTGATTGGGGCGGCGGCTAAAGCCGGACCTGAGGGATGGACCCTGATCGACATGATGCGAGAATTCCCCACCGACTCCATTGACGTTAGCGTGCAGGGGCTGCTGGAGCTGCGACAAACGCTATCCATTTACTTAAGCTACAACCGGGCCGCGGTGCAGGCCATCCTTGATCAGGCAGCGGCAGAAGCGGCCAGTCAAACGGTGGATATTGCCACCTTACCCGACCTGTCTCAACCCGGCCCTTACGCCTTTGTGGAAGACACCATCACGATCACCAACCCGGCCCTGCGCCAGACCAGGGAAGGGCTAACCGTAAACTACGACTTTGATGTGGATGTCTATCTACCCCAGGGCATGGCAGGCCCCGCCCCGGTGGTGATTGTGTCCCATGGTTTTGGGGCCGTCAAAGAAGACTTTGTGTTTCTCAACCAGCACCTGGCCTCCCATGGCTATGTGGTTATGGCTCCAGACCATGTGGGCAGTGACCTGAGCTACCGGGAAGCCTACCTGGGGGGGCGCTTAAATACGCTGCTCAGCCCCATCGAGTTCGTCAACCGGCCCCGCGAAATCTCGTTTTTAATTGATGAACTGGAACGGCTGGTGGCCAACTCTCCCCAATGGGCCAACCGCCTCAACCTGAACCAGATTGCCGCCATTGGCGATTCCCTCGGCAGCTCTACGGTGATGGCCCTGGCCGGAGCAGAAATCACCTATTCCCGACTGCGGGAAGCCTGCGACACCGACACTCTAATGTTGAACTTTGCCCTCTACCTGCAGTGTCGCGCCCTCTATTTACCGCCCAAAAACTACAACCTGTCAGATCCTCGCATTAAAGCGGTGATAGCGGCCCATAACCTGGGGGCCGGTCTTTATGGATATGAAGGTATCCGCCAGATTGATCGACCCATTTTAATGGTGTCTGGCGATTGGGATGTGGTCTCCCCCGTGGTCACCGAGCAAATTTTTCCGTTTGTTTGGATGGAGCAGACCCCCCGGTACATGGCGTTGCTGCAGGCGGGCACGCACTTTTCGTCTAAACCAGCAGGGGAAGGGGCCGGAGATGTACCCAGTATTTTGATGGGGGAACATCGAGACGTGGGTTCGGTCTATTACAAAACCCTGGCCACGGCTTTTCTGGGGGCTCACCTACGGCAAGACGAAGGCTTTCTACCCTACCTCTCTGCGGCCTATGGCGATGCCATGAGTGACGGCAACCCCATGACGCTGGATATCATCACCGCCCTCACCGCCGAGCAGGTGGAATCGGCCTTTGCAGGCAGACCTCCCTTTGCCGTTATCCCCCCTGCGATTGAGCCAGCCGCCGCCCCCCGAGAAGAGTCCATTCTGGAGGCGATTCAGCGCACGGGCGAACTCAGAATTGCCATGCGGCGCGATGCCGTGCCCTTTGGCTACGCCGACAACCAGGACAACTGGAGCGGCTACTGCCCCACCCTGGCCCTGAGCCTGCGCGACTACGTACGAGACCGGCTACAGCAGGACATCACCATTGAACTGGTGGAACTACCCTCGACCCTCGACAACCGCTTTGACCTGGTGCGAGACGGCAACGTATATCTAGAATGCGGCCCCAACTCCATCCGAACAGGGGTAGACGGCATCGTTTTTTCTGACATGATCTTTGCCACCGGCAGCCACCTGCTCACAACCGCCGATAGAGCCCCCGAGGTAAACCCAAATCGCCGACTCACTGGCTTAAAGATAGGGGTACTGGCGAACTCCACCAACGAAATCTATCTCAATGAGCAGCACCCCGAAGCCAATGTGGTCCGCTTCACAGGCCCCAATGGTCGAGTTGATGCCATCGCCGCCGTAGAACAGGGTGAACTCGACGCCTTTCTGGGCGATGACATTCTCACTATTGCCGAGATCCTGTACGAGAACGAGTCTGTGGATAACCTCACCCTGGTGCCTGAACTGCCCCTCACCTGCGAATTCTACGGACTGGCTCTGCCCAACGACGACGCTGAGTGGGTTGGCTTTGTCAATGGCTTCCTGCAAGCCAATGCCGATGACTACAGCTGGGAAGAACGCCTGGGTGAGTATGCCCCCTACGCCCTGGATACCCTCTCCTATTGCCTGAATCGGTAAAGGGCTGCATTCTAGGGAAAGTGGGTTCTAAACCTTGTCCCAGTCTGGAAGGCTCTAACCATGTCCATCGGTATCCTCGCCGCCGTTGTCTACGGCCTACTTGTTGCCATCGGCGGCATCATGGGCTATGCCCAGGCCCGCAGCAAACCCTCTTTAATCAGCGGTTTATTCAGCGGTGCCCTGCTTATGATCGGTGCCCTGTTATGGGCCAACGGCAACCCGGCGGGGGTAGGTCTGGCCATGGGGGTAACCGTAGGGTTAATTGTGGTCTTCATCCGCCGTTGGATGCAAACCCGCAAAGCCATGCCCGCGCTGCTGATGATTGCGGCAGGTCTCATTGCCTTCGTGGTCATGGGGCTATCCCTGACGGGTTGATGAAACTTTCTTAACGTGGTGCATTGCTGCGCGAATGAGATGGTGCATTGCTGCGCGAATGCATCCTACAGCATTACCCACCTACCCCACCCATTCCACCTACCTCACCTACCTACTCCCCTACTCCCTCACCCCCCTACCCCCTCCTTTCCTTAATCCATTTCCCCCGGTTATCAGTAGACTTAAAGTAGAACATCCTTACTTCATCGCGAGCGTCTAGCCGTGCCCACTTCCCTCTTTGGAATTCTGGCGTTACTCATTATTGGCTACAGCGTTGGTTCCGTGCGGATCATTAACCAGGGAACCGAAGCGCTGGTCGAACGGCTCGGACGCTATCATCGCAAGCTCAAGCCTGGGCTAAACTTCATCGTGCCGCTGCTCGACTACATCGTGTTGAAAGACAGTGTGCGTGAGCAAATTCTCGATGTGGAAAAGCAAGCAGCCATTACCCGCGACAACGTAGCGCTGGATGTGGATGCGGTGGTGTACTGGCGCATTTTGGAATTGGAGTTAACCTATTACGCCATTGAAAACGTTGAGCAGGCCATTGAGGAACTGGTCGTTACCACCCTGCGGTCTGAAATCGGCAAAATGGAGTTTGAAAAAACCTTCTCCTCCCGTGATGAGCTGAACAAAGCGTTGCTGTCTCAATTAGACGAAGCGACTGAACCCTGGGGCGTTAAGGTCACCCGGGTGGAAGTACAGGAAATTACCCCTCCTGACGAAGTAAAACGCTCCATGCAATTGCAGCAGGCCGCCGAACTCAAGCGACGGGCCACCGTGCTCGAAGCTCAAGGGGAACAGGAAGCGGCCATTAAGCGAGCCCAGGCAACGGTAGAAGCCATCAGTATGTTGTCAAAAGCCTTAAACCCGAACCAGGAAACCTCTCAAAAAATTCCGCCTGAAATTTTGAACTTTTTGCTGGCTCAGCGCTATGTCGAAGCCAACCAAAAATTAGGGGAAAGCAACAATTCTAAAGTCGTGTTTATGGATCCCAAATTCCTCTCAGAAGGGTTGATTGACCTGATGGAAACTAATACAGAAACCCCCAACCCCCCAAAAAACGACGACGATGATTTCCCCAGCCGTCGCCGCCGCAAGTCGGGGTAGCTTACCTTTGATTTAAGGCGGACGCAAAAATTCAGCGATGGGGGATATCCGTTGCGATTGGCCTCAGGCAGGCAAAAGGCCTGCCCTACAAGCACTGAATGCCGCCCTCAAGCCAGTTGGAAGGCGGCTCCCAGGCCAGAGCCAATTTCTGCCGGGGTGAGTTTGCCATCGTGATCCACATCCAGGGCGTCGAAGACAGCATCGGTGCCCAGCCACTCTTCGCGGGTAATGAACCCGTCGCCATCTAAGTCGTAGGCTTTGAACAGATCGTCTGTAGCATGGGTAACCATTTTTTCGCCTTTCGTCAGCTGGGTCAGGCGGGTTGCCAGGAAATCTTCCAGGGTTTCCAGAGCTTTGCTGAAGCCTTTGATGCCTTCATCCAGCTTTTCGCTGGCCATGCGATCGCCCTCGTGCATCTGGCGGAAGGTAGCCTCATCCATCGCAATTTTTTCAATATCCATACTGGCCACTTTGGCTGGATCCAGCTTGCGGGGCAGATCGCCCTGGGTTTCCTCCAGTTGAGCCAAGAGCTTGGGAGAAATGGTCAACAGGTCACAGCCCGCCAGTTCTGTAATTTCGCCAATGTTGCGAAAGCTGGCCCCCATCACCTCGGTTTTGTAGCCGAACTTCTTGTAGTAGTTATAGATTTGGGTCACCGAGAGCACGCCGGGGTCTTCCTCTGGGGGATATTCGTCGCGACCGGTGGCTTTCTTGTACCAGTCCAGAATGCGCCCCACAAAAGGAGAAATCAGCGTCACACCGGCCTCGGCACAGGCTACCGCCTGGTGCAGGCCAAACAGCAGCGTCAGGTTGCAGTGAATCCCTTCCTTTTCAAGCACCTCAGCCGCCTTAATGCCCTCCCAGGTGGAAGCAATCTTAATCAGCACCCGCTCGGGGGTAATGCCCAGTTCCGCATACTGCTGAATCAGGTTACGGGCAGTGGCAATGGTAGCCTCGGTGTCGTAAGAAAGCCGCGCATCCACCTCTGTGGAAACCCGACCGGGGATAATGTCGAGGATTTTGCGGCCAAACGCCACCGCCAGCCGGTTGAAAGCCAGATTGGCAATGTCTTTCTCAGAAGCACCACTACCTGAGTCGGCCTTGGCCTTTAGCAGAGTTTCGTCAACAATCTGGTGATACTGGGGCATTTGAGCCGCCGCAGTAATCAACGATGGGTTGGTCGTAGCATCCTGTGGAGTAAATTTTTCAATCGCCTGAATGTCGCCTGTATCGGCGACCACCACCGTCACCTGCCGCAGCTGTTCTAAAAGACTTGCCATAGTGTTCTCCTGAAGATCCAGAGGAGCGAAATAAAGTAAACCCTGTGCCAGTTCAGAAGTGAACTATTTCCTTAGGGGAAATTGCAGATCTCGAGCTGGACTTGAGTTAGTGCCCATTTTAAGGGGGGGATCACTCCAAACCATTAACCCTTAATTAAAGCTGCATGAGCCTTACAAAGCGCCACACACCGTAACCAACAGTCATTTTTCTCTAGAAAAATTTAATCTCCCCCCAAGCCCTTAGGAATGAGGAGTTTAAGGCAAAACTACCCTGCCTGGCTGATACCAAGTCCAGCTCGAGACCTGTAGTTTTCGACGAGAGCTTTAGGTGAAATTCATTCGGGCGGATTGCACCTGCGGCTGATACCCAGTTCAGCTCGAGACCTGTTTTCTCTAAGGCAAAACTCCACTTCTGGACCTGGACAAGGTTGAGCCAGGATTTCTTTTCAACCAAACGCCACAAGATCACAAAACCTTGGCATGATGGGAGAGATTTTTCTGACGCGGATCTTCCATCCCTATGCTGACCTCGTTCTGGCGACAGGTGACCCTATCGGGAGTGGCCTTTGACCAATGGCGTAATGCCAGCATTCTGCACCAACTGCTGTGGCCCCTGCGGAAATGGCGGCAGGGTAGCTGGCTCTTGCCGGTGGGCGACTGGCTGGGTCTGGCCATTGTCATGGTGCTGTATGCCCTGGCTCCCTACGTTTCCACCACGCTGATCGGGGTGCTCATGCTGGCGGCAGCAGGGCTGTGGGTATTGCTGACCCTAACCGACGAGGCCCAGGGGGGCATTACTCCCATCCACGTCATGGTTGCGGTGTATTGGGGGGTGATGGTGCTGGCTACGGCCCTGTCGCCCGTGCGGGGAGCGGCGATTAGCGGTCTGATTAAGCTCACCCTTAATGTGCTGCTGTTTTTGCTGATGGCGCGGATTCTACGCCATAGCAGGGCTCGAACACTGCTGGTGCTGGCCTATGTGATGACCTCGCTGCCGGTGTCGGTATTTGGCCTGAGGCAGTATTTCTTTGGTGCCGAGGCCCTGGCCACCTGGGTAGATGCCCAGTCAACCCTGGCAGACGCAACACGGATTTATAGCTTTTTGGGAAATCCTAACCTGCTGGCAGGATACCTGATTCCAGCGGTAATGTTTAGCGCTGTGGCGTTTTTTGCCTGGCCCCGCTGGGTGCCCAAGGGCCTGGCGCTGCTGGCCACGCTGATTAACACCCTCTGCCTGGTGCTCACCCTGAGCCGGGGCGGCTGGATTGGCTTTATGGTGGCAGGCTTTGTGCTGATGACCCTGCTGGTGCAGTACTGGAGCATCTGGTTTACCCCCTTCTGGAAGCGGTGGGCCCTGCCGGTGCTGCTGGGGGGAGCCGCTGCTTTTGTGGTGGTTGCGGTGCTTTCGGTGGATGCCCTGCGAACCAGGGTGATGAGCATTTTCGTCGGACGGGAAGACAGCAGCAACAACTTCCGGATAAATGTGTGGACGGCAGTGATCGACATGATTAAAGACCGCCCCATTCTCGGCATTGGCCCCGGCAATGATGCCTTCAATATGGTCTATCCCCTCTACCAGCGGCCCAACTATAACGCCCTCAGCGCCTATTCCGTTTTTCTGGAGGTGACAGTGGAGGCCGGGTTGATTGGTCTGTTTACCTTCCTCTGGCTGCTGCTGGTGACCTTCACCCAGGGCTGGAATCAGCTCCAGCGCCTGCGCGAAACCCAGGACATTCAGGGTTACTGGCTCATGGGTGCTCTGGCTTCTATGGCGGGAATGCTGGGCCACGGCCTGGTGGATACGGTGTGGTACCGCCCCCAGATCAGCACCCTCTGGTGGTTGTGTATGGCGCTGGTAGCCAGCTTTTACATGGGTATGCAGGGGTGGACGAGGAAGTCGCTGAAGTTTCACTAGCGCAGCAATTCGAAAGTATTACAACGTAGGTTGGGTGAAGCGTCAGCGGAACCCAACATTCCGAGAATCTTTGATGTTGCGATGTTGCAAAACTAACTATTCGATGTACTAGCGACTTTTAAGAGGGTCATATCGATAAAAGTGCCCTGGCCCTGCCCTCTACTGCACACTGGCAGAAGCCTATTTCCAGCCCCTGATCCTATGCAAGAAGCCCTATCCCCTCCGAGGAGCTATCCTTTACGCAAAAGTCGGCGAAACTTAAGCATTGCCAGGTTTTCCCTCATCCCCCAGCCCCTTCTCCCAGAACGGGCGAAGGGGAGCCGGAAAGCCCCTTCTTGCCTCCCCCTCTACCATTTTGGGAGAGGGGGATTGAGGGGGTGAGGGGAGATCTGCCTAACGGATAGCTCCGAGGAGGGGTGCCCGGAGGGCGGGGCGGGTCAACGCTGCAACCACTGATGCCACATTTCATCCAGATGAACTGGCTCAATGCCAAGGTAACCCACCCCTGCCCCTCCCAGGAGGGGATAGTCGTAGCAGATTCTTATTGGCGTTGCCTTATGGCGAATTCAGGTTAGACAAGGATTTTGCCAGGAACAAAATTGTGAATCCCCTGGCATAGATTTTGGGTTGGACTTCCCCAAATCCATAGGCGATACTGTTTTCCTAACAGCCTATCTGTTCAGGGATGCCGCTGATGAAGGTCATGCCCGACGTTTTTATCTCCTACTCTCGCCGCGATAAAGCATTTGTCGAGGGACTGGATTGATGCCCTGGAGCGGGGCGAAAACCCCTTTACCCCTGAACGGCTGGAAGAGCTGCGCCATGAGTAGCTTCTACTTTTCGAACACAGCCTAAGGATATGGATATTTAACATTTAACAATAGACCTTGCTAAACTAGCTCAGGCCATCGTAAGAACCCCATGACTGAAATCATTTTCCTGGTCGAAGAAGATGCCGAAGGTGGCTACACGGCCCAAGCCATCGGCGAAGACATCTATACCCAGGGCGATAATTTAGCAGAGCTCCGGGAAATGGTCCGTGATGCTGTACAGTGCCACTTTAACGAAGATCACCGCCCCAAACTGATACGGTTACACATCGTCAAAGACGAGGTGACTCATAACGGCTGCTTTAGGATGCTCTTCTATTGAAGTTAACCCAAATCTTGAAATAAGGCCGATACCACCGATACCACTAACAGCTTGCAGTAGTTATCGTTTCCCTATATCATCCCTAATCTTGGATGCCCTTAATTGACCACAGGCGGCGTTTTCTTCTAACCCACGAGAGTAGCGAACGCTGACGGCAATATGGCGTTCCTCCAGCTGAGCCACAAACTCACGAATGCTGGCCTCACTGGGGCGCTGATAGTCAGCTTCGTCAATGGGGTTGTAGGGAATCAAATTCACGTGGCTCTGGAAGCCCCGCAGGTGCTGGGCCAGTTCCTTTGCATTTTGGGGCCGGTCATTTAGCCCCGCCAGCAGAATGTATTCAAAGCTGACTCGCCGCCCGGTGAGCTTGACGTACTCCCGGCATTCCTCCAGCAGACTGCTAAGGGGGTAAGCTTTAGCACTGGGGATGAGGCGAATGCGCTGGGGCTGGTTAGAGGCGTGCAAACTTACCGCCAGGGTCACCTGCAGCTGCTCATCCGCCAGTTTGCGAATGCGGCCAGGAATACCTACCGTTGAAAGAGTCATGGCTCGCTGGCTAATGCCCACATCCTGATTCAGGCAGCGGATGGCGGCAACCACGTTATCAGTATTCAGCAGGGGTTCGCCCATACCCATAAACACAATGTGGCTGACCCGGCGACCAAAGTCCTCCTGCACGGTGAGCACCTGATCCACAATTTCGTGGGTGTGCAGGTTGCGCAAAAAGCCGCCCTTCCCTGTAGCACAAAAGTCGCAGGCCATAGGACAGCCCACCTGGGAGGAGACACATACCGTCAGCCGCTTTTCGGTAGGCATGCCCACGGTTTCGATGATGTGGCCATCCGCCAGCTTCAGCAGGTACTTAACGGTGCCGTCAGCAGCCACGGAACGGTAGTGGAGTTCAGAGCGCCCAATGGCCACATGCGCCAGGGATTGCCGCCAGGCTTTGGGGAAAACGGTAATATCTTGTAGCGATCGCACCCCCTTCTGGTACAGCCAGTTGTGCAGCTGCTTGCCCCGGTAGGCGGGTTGCCCGTGCGCCTGCACCCAGTCGGTCAGCGCTGCCTGGGACATGCCCAGCAAGCAGGTCCCCTGACTCGATAGCTGGGCCTCTGACGGCGACGGAGAGATTGCATCAACGGAGGTAACAGCCATGGCAAAAAATGGAAGGCACAGTCTTCTATGGTACCGATTTGGCTGCAGGTCTGCACAAAGGCAATTAGCGGCTAATCACCGCTCGTTGGGCGGCGAGCAGCTGTTTAATGCCCAACTCCCCCATATCCAGGATCTGGTTCATCTGCTGGCGGCTGTAGCTGCCTTCTTCGGCAGTACCCTGCATTTCAATGATGTCCAGGTTCTCGTTCAGCACCAGGTTGAAGTCTACGGCGGCGGCCACATCCTCCTCGTACTTCAGGTCTAGAAAAACTTCTCCTTCAATAATGCCGACGGAAACGGCAGCAACCTCATGGACGAGGGGAGACTGGCTCAGGTCACCGCTGGCCAGTAGGGACTGGATGGCATCCTTCAAGGCTACATAGGCCCCGGTAATGGAGGTAGTGCGGGTACCGGCATCGGCCTGTAGAACATCGGCATCCACCAGCAGAGTGCGTTCTCCCAGGGCTTCAAAATCGAGGGTGGAGCGCAGGCTGCGACCAATCAGCCGCTGAATTTCTTGAGTGCGGCCTGACAGCTTTAGAAACTCACGGCGCTGGCGGGTGGGGGTGGCACCGGGCAACATACGGTACTCTGCCGTCAGCCAGCCCCGTCCAGAGTCTCTGAGAAAGGGGGGTACCCCATCCTCAACGGATACGGTGCACAATACCTGGGTATCGCCACAGCGGGCCAGTACAGAACCCGCTGCAAATTTTGTAAACCGCTGCTCAAAGCTGATGGGACGCAGTTGATCGGGTTTGCGACCGTCTGGACGTTGCCAAGCCATAGGAACCATTTAATTTGCCGTCATTACCATACAGTAGTGTGGGAAGCTGACGGGGGTGAGAAAGTTTGATTTCAGATTTGGTTCAAAAATTTAGATCTCAGGTATCATCGAGGGGTTTGGGTATTCCTGTACTATTATTCACATCTAGGGTCATCTAATGATGCGTTTCCCCCAAAGTACGCTATATTTAGCCCAGCAAATTGAAGCATGACCCCAGATATTGCCCCAATGGTTTCTCAACTTAAAGTCACTGGTTTGCCCCCTTCGTCTCAGTCTTCGGTGATTCGTCATCCTCTGCTACAAACCATTGAGGGCACGGTTCAGGTCTTTACGGCAGTGCACCGCAGCTTTTTCACCAACGTCATGGTGCAGGCTCTGCGCATTGCCGAGCAGGGCAAGTCGGTGCTGATTGTGCAGTTTCTGAAGGGCGGCATTCACCAGGGGCCAGATCAACCCATGCAGTTTGGCCAAAATCTAGACTGGATTCGCGCCAACATGGCCCACTGCATCCACGATGCCAATATTGATGCTGAAGAACGCCAGGCCGTTAAGGATTTGTGGAAGCATACCCAGTCGGTCGTCAGTAAGGGGCGCTATGGCCTGGTGGTGCTGGATGAGCTGAGTCTGGCCATGAACTACGACCTGATTGCGACCCAGCATGTGGTGAACTTTTTGCAGCAGCGCCCACCCCAGGTAGATGTGATTCTGACCGGGCCGGATATGCCGGAGGTGCTGCTAAATATGGCCGACCAGGTAACGGAATTTCGGCGAAACTTTTTGCCGTAGAAAATACCCGCAGGCAATACACCAACACTCCTGTCAAGGTGGTCTAAAAAAGAGAGAAAATTACGCCATGCACTCACCGCAAGCTGGATTATGCGCAGGGTGTGTCCCGGCCTCGGGTTTCCCTGGCAATGGAGAAAACACTTTGCTCGGGCCGGAGCGCGCCAGTGGTTCCAGATTTAACCCACCCCGCCCTCCGGGCACCCCTCCAGGGAGGGGATTTAGCCTGGATGCTGACAGTGAGCGTTATCCCGACCTGACGTTACTGAGTTCAGTGAGATACCAACTTGGCTAGTTTGGGATCCCCCAAGTTTCTGGGTATTGAAGTTTCAAGCTTTATCCCCCTGATGAAGGGGGCAGTTGCGATCTGGGAGATGAATGTCACTGAATTAAGCTGAAATCAACCCCTGCAAATTGCTGAAAGCCCTGATCTGCCGTAGGGTGGGCACTGCCCACCAGCCTTATGTCAGTGACATTCATCTGGGAGATATCGTTCATTCGAGCAAGAGCCGCTGTATCCAGGGTTATCCCAAAATGAGATTGTTTTTTAAGACAGGCCCCCTTCTTCAGGATGGGGTTGCTGTCGAATGTCGGGGTCTTGAACGGAGGTTGGCTTCAGCAGGGATAGGGAAGCTTTTTCTGCAATTTCTTTAGACAGGTGAATTTGTTTGATTTGAATCAGTTGTTCCTGAATAAATAAATCTCTCACCTGGGCACTGCCTTTGCCCATGAAGGGGGTTTCGTAGTAGATTTCCCGAATCCCCGCTGACATCACCAGCTTCAGGCAAGACAGGCAGGGTTCCAAAGTTACATAAATACTGGCCCCGGTGGTGGCGATGCCGTGTTTTGCCGCCTGGGCAACGGCGTTTGCCTCAGCATGAACTGCCCTAGACGGTAGATCCTTACTGGCATCGCAGCTGGCCAGCCCTGGATAGCAGAACCCCTGAGAAATGCAGTGCTCTGAGCCTGACGGTGGTCCGTTGTAGCCCGTTGCCAAGACCTGCTTATTTTTAACAATGACAGCTCCCACCGGAAACGCCAGGCAGGTAGAGCGGGTCGCGGCCAGCTTCGCCAGCATGAGGAAGTACTCATCCCACGATGGGCGACTAAAAACCTGTTGAGCCAAAACCTTTCTCTCCTCTGGCGGCGATGTCCAGCTCTGGGCTAGCTTCGACTTTGACTTGAATCACCGGTTGAATCACCATCTGGGCAATTTTCATACCCACTTCCACCTGAAAGGCCTGTTGGCTGTGATTGATTAAGATCACGCCAATCTCTCCCCGGTAGCCTTCATCAATGGTGCCCGGCGAATTCAGCACAGTGATTTGGTGCTTCAGGGCCAGGCCACTGCGGGGGCGAACCTGGGCCTCCATGCCCGGCGGCAGCTGAATGCAGATACCGGTAGGCACCAGCGCACTGCCCCCCGGCTCAATGGTGGTCTCTGCGCTGGCAAACAAATCCAGACCAGCGTCTCCAGCATGGGCGTAGAACGGCAGACGGGCATTTTCACTCAGCAGCTTAACTTTCAGTACATGTTCCATAGGATTTTTGCTACCGGCAACAGTGCAGCCAAGGGCGATCTAAACCTTGTCCAAGCTCAGAAGTGGAGTTTTGCCTGAGCGAAAACTACAGATTCCGAGCTGGACTTGGTATAAACCTCGTCCAAGTCCAGAAGTGGAGTTTTGCCTGAGAGAAAACTACAGATTCCGAGCTGGACTTGGAATAAACAACCCATGACGCAGTCAAGCATTCCACAGGAAGGGAGAACACACAAGAGAGCCCTCCTCACCGTAGGGACAAAACTCTCACCACTGCTTCCGGTAGTCATACTCTACATAGCGCTTAATTTGGCGAGACATTCGTCGCAAGCCTTCCTTCTCATCTTTGCGAATAAAGGGTAAAAATATCCGCGAGAGGAGCCCCGAAATTCGCTCCTGGTGGATGTACTTGGTACGGTTGGGGCCAATATCCTCTAGCTGAAAGATATGTTCGCTGCGGAACCCTGGTACTTTAGCAATCCAGCGCAGGCAGCGGTTGTCCTGCATCAAAATGACGCGGGGTTGAAATTCGGTTTCGTCTTCTCCTTCAACCCGACGCAGGGCCAGGAAGAGTTCTCCCCCCAGGCGGATAGGAAGGTTGGGGTCGCAGTCATAAAGGAAGGTATTCCAACGGTGCCACTCTTCTTTGCGGATCAGAGCATCCCAGACGGCAAATCGGGGGGCATTGATGGTGGTTTCAGTGTAGAGGTTAGGCATAGGATCGAATCTTGAGGCGCAAGCTGAAGGGCAACCGTGCACCAGTAACGGAAGTTACTTTTATCTTCACACACACTGATAGAGTCGTGATCCAATACAATGGAAAACTTGGCTTAATATTCCTTTACGTTTTTACGTTATCGAGTCCAGTCTGCGTTTCTGAAGTTTCTTTACGGAAGCAGTTTCAGGGTTGGACTCAGCCAAAATAAATTTGCGGTATCTCAAGGTCTCTCGATGGCAAATCTCACCCCGAATTCAAGCTTTAGTCTGAGTCTGCGTCTCAAAATTCCTAACCGCGCCGGAATGTTGGCCCGAGTGACTCAGGCCATTGCCGAAGCGGGAGGCAACCTGGGGGACTTTTCCCTGGTCAGCCGCAGTCGTAATGATTTAATTCGCATTCTCCATGTGGACGCTTCTAGCGAGTCCCACGTAGAAGACATCATCAAGGCGGTGGAGTCGGTCGAAGAAATCGAGATTCTGGAGATTAGCGATCGCACCTTCGCCCTCCACGACGGCGGCAAAATCAGCGTCGAAAGCAAGCTCGAACTCACCGGGGCCGAAGACCTGGCCATGGCCTACACCCCCGGCGTTGGGCGGGTCTGTATGGAAATTGCCCAGCACCCCGACCGGGTCTACGACCTGACCATTAAGGGCAACACCGTGGCCATCGTCACCGACGGCAGCGCCGTCCTGGGCCTGGGCAACCTGGGGTCTGCCGGTGCCCTGCCGGTGATGGAAGGTAAAGCCCTACTGTTCAAAAAGTTCGCCGGTCTGGACGCCTTCCCTATCTGCCTCGACACCCAGGACACCGACGAAATTGTCGCTGCGGTCAAGCACCTTTCCCCCGTCTTCGGCGGCATCAACCTGGAAGATATCAGCGCCCCCCGCTGCTTCGAAATCGAAGAACGCCTGCGCAAAGAGTTGGACATTCCCGTCTTCCACGACGACCAGCATGGCACCGCCATCGTCACCCTGGCGGCTTTAATCAACTCCCTGAAGCTGGTTAACAAGTCCCTGCCCCAACTCAAAATTGTCATCAACGGAGCCGGGGCAGCCGGAGTTGCCATTGCCCGACTGCTGCAGAAAGCCGGAGCATCTGAAATTCTCATGTGCGATTCTAAGGGCATCCTCTCCCACAGCCGGGAAGACCTCAATGCCCAGAAGCAAGAGTTTGCGGTTGAAGCCTGCGGTTCCCTGGCCGATGCCATGCAGGGGGCCGATGTCTTCCTCGGCGTCAGCGTCCCCGGCGTGGTCTCCGTCGAAATGGTGGAATCCATGGCTGAGAACCCCATCGTCTTCGCCATGTCGAACCCCATCCCCGAAATTCAGCCCGAACTGGTGATGGATAAAGTTGCCGTTATGGCTACCGGACGCAGCGACTACCCCAACCAGATCAACAACGTGCTGGCCTTCCCCGGCGTACTGCGGGGAGCGCTGGACTGTCGAGCCCAGGGCATTACGACCTCCATGTATCTGGAGGCGGCCTATGCGATCGCAGACCTCGTCAGTGCCCAGGACCTCAACGCTGAATGCATCATTCCCTCGGTCTTTGATGAACGAGTCTCGACTGCCGTAGCGTCTGCGGTGAAGCACGCTGCGCGGGTGGATGGGGTAGCTAGGAAGTAGGGAGCGAGGGAGTAGGGAGCGAGGGAGTAGGGAGCGAGGGAGCTAGGAAGTAGGGAGCAAGAGAGTAGGGAGCAAGAGAGTAGGGAGCAAGAGAGTAGGGAGCAAGAGAGTAGGGAGCGAGGGAGCAAGTAAGGGGTGAGGGGTGAGGGGTGAGGGGGGAGGGGTGAGGGGTGAGGGGTGAGGGGTGAGGGGTGAGGGGTGAGGGGTGAGGGGGTATCAGGTGTCAGGTTCTGGGTTCCAGAGAGTGATCAGTTTTTTGTGTAAGGGCCAATCAGCCGATTAATCAAATTTTCTGCAAGCCTTGTAGGGCAGGCGTCTCGCCTGCTCAGCTGGGACAGGCAGGATGCCTATCCCACAAGAGTCTGAGCACTTCCGGTTCCAGGTCAAATGGGGTGAGACTCACTATTCCCCAAAATTCATCCCGGTCCCGATACCCAACACCCGGCACCCTCCTACCCTCCTACCCATCCACCCTCCCACCCATCCGCCCTCTACCCTCCTCCAAAAATCTACCCATAGTTCAGGCCCTTCCTGGTTAGGCTGTCTTCGCCCTGTATTAAACTGTCGATATTGACGTATTCGGCAGGTATACCGTGCTAGACGAACAGGCTAAAAAAACGCTGCTCCGCAAAATTCCCCACGGGCTCTATGTCTGTGGTGTTAAAGACGGTGAGGAGTTAAACGGCTTTACCGCCAGTTGGGTCATGCAGGCATCGTTTCAGCCTCCCCTGGTGGTGAACTGCGTAAAGAACGACTCCACCTCCCACGAAATGGTGAAGAAAAGCGGCGTTTTTGCCCTCAGCTTTTTGGAGGCCGGCCAGAAGGACATGGCCCAGAACTTCTTCAAGCCCCTGCGTCGGGTCGGGAATAAGTTTGAGGATATTGAGTTTTACCCCGCGCCTGAAACTGGTTGTCCTGTCATTAAAGATACCCTCGGCTATGTGGAATGCCGTGTCGTGGGTTCCGTAGAGCACGGCGACCACACTGTGTTTGTTGGTGAAGTTGTCGGCGCAGCAGTCCACCGAGAGGGAGAACCTCTGCTGTTAGAAAGCACCGGCTGGAACTACGGCGGCTAGCTTAATTCTCAGGCCACTCTTCCTGGGCTTCTTCTTTGGTATTGGTACGTCGTTCTGGAGTGTGCCGCTCAAACTTCATGTGGATGGAGCGGCTTTGCTCCCCGTCAGACGCTACCCCCATAATGGGGTAGTCGATCTGGCCATCGGGGAAGGCCGTTTGGAACCGGAATGTGCCGTCGGGAGTGAGCTGAATGGGGTTGCCGCCGACGGTTACCGAGGCATCAGGCTCTGTGGCACCGTAGACAATCAATTCTGCATCAGCGACTAACCAAAACTTGCGGGGGCGGATGGGCGGCGCCGAGGCAGAGAATCCGACCCCAGACATGGTCAGTCCCGAAACATTTAAACCTGACATATTTAAGCCAGGAAATTCCGGCGCACCCGGTGCCCCGACCCGCCCCACTCCAGACGGGAAGATATAGGAACTGATGGCTTGCTGGGGCACCATAGAACCGGGGACGTGCTGCATGGAGCCGAAGATAGACCCAGAAACCCGCTGCAGTTCTGACGACTGAGACAGGGAAAACATCTGGTCATGGAGCGTGGCATCCTCGGTACTAACAAAGCGAGGATCTACGAGGGTGATCAGGGTCTTGCCCTGGAGGCTTTCTTCCCAGCCCACGGTCATAAAGTGCTCTTCGGTCCAGTCGGAGGGATAGACGGGAGGAATGCGCACCGCATTGGACTTGGCCAGCACCAACCAGCGACTATCGCGGGTCAGGTAGCCAATTTCTACCATGTAGTCGCGATCGCTCACAGGAATTTGCAGGTACCATTCCCGCGCCAGTTCGTCGCAGGCTAACTGCTGCATGCCGTGGGGAGATTGGCGGGAAAGGTCTACATCCGTGACATCGTAGAGACGCAGGGCCAGCCACTCACCCCCCTGGGACCGCAGTTCTTCTTTGTGGGAACTGGGGGTATCCCAATAGGCATAGGCCCATTGCGGATCCCGGGGCATCAGTACGATGCGGCTTTCGCCGTAGCCATCCGGTAAGGGGGGCAGTCCGTCATCCAGGCCGGAAAGGTCAATATCGCCATCGGCAGGGCGACCCACAACGTTGTACTTGCTGGCTTCGATCGCTGACTGGTCTTCGGTACTGGCCAGGGAGGCCGCCGCCCCCGCCGCCAGGCCAGCCGCCCCCGCCGCTGCAGAAATGGCGCTTCCTGACATGGGGGTAGGAGCCACATCGGGAATGGTAGGTGAGTCTTCTGAAGTCGGTGGGGTTACCCCTGAATTATTGGAGGTATCGGCTCCTGCCACAGGTTCAGAAATCGCAGGCGGTTCTGGGGTTGCCGCTGAACCATTGGTGGCCATTGGTGGAGCTGGCGGTGGTGACACATCATCAATTGAGGCAGAGGTTTCCTCCTCGGGCATTGGGGCCGGGGGCGGTGATACGTCCTCAATAGAGGCAGAGGTTTCCTTCTCGGGCATTGGGGCCAGGGGTGGCGACACCTCATCTACAGTAGCTGCAGGTTCTACCTCAGACGTTGGGGCCGGGGGCGGTGATACGTCCTCAATTGAGGCAGAGGTTTCCTTCTCAGGCATTGGGGCCGGGGGTGGCGACACCTCATCCACAGCAGCTGCAGGTTCCTCTTCGGTGGCGGGGGCCGGTGCGGGTGAGGGGACTACAGGTGCCGCTGGGGGGGATGCCTCGGGTTCGGTCACAGAAGTCGTCTCCTCTGGGGGAGTAGCCGCTACTGGGGATGTCTCTGCCGTAGTCGCAGGCTCAGGGGGACTGTCTAAGGGTGGGGCGGCCCCTACAGCAGGGGCACCCCGTTCGACGGTTGGGGTGTTGCCACCTTTGCCTCGGGTCACAATCCAGGCCAGCACGCCGAGCCCTGCGATTGGCAAAAGCCACCACAGCCATCCTGCGCCACCCTCATCATCATCGGCTGCAGCACCAGCGGCAGCATCGGGGTCCTCAGCATCAGCATCGGCAATCACCCCGGCGGCGGCTTCATCTCCATCTAGTTCCACGTTTTCGACGGCACCCGGTTCCTCTGTAGTTGGCTCGGTTGCCGCTTCAGTTTCTGGCGCGGCGGTTGCGGCTGCCTCCCCTTCAGCAGCTGGGTCAGCGGCAGCCGTTGCCAGGCCGGTGGTCACCGCAGCTGTTTCTGCTTGTTGGGCGGCAGCTAAAGCGGCAGCCCCTGCTGGAGATGTGGCCAAGCCTAAGAACGCAGCCACGGCAGGGGTAGCCGTCTCTTTGAAGACGAAATAGCGGGGTTGGGAGAAGGGGTAGCGGGGATCATCCGGTAGGGTCTGATGCATGGAGATGATCTTGACCCCCTCCTGGTCAAGCACGTGGGGGGCAATCGCATAGCTAATGCCGTCATTCCCCAAAGCTTGAATTACCACTGCCGTGTCATCCTCAGCCACCGCTTCCCCGGTTGCCCCCAGCTCAAAGGGCGCATTGCGAAAGACCTCATACTGGTTCAGAGACCGGCGGATATCGCTCAATGCCGGACGATCAACAAACCGAATCGGGCCAGGGGCTCCCCCTACCTCTGCCCAATCGGTGATCTCCCCCCGAAACATGGCGGCGAACTGGTCAAAGGTGAGGTTGCCGTTGAACGGGTTATCTGGGCCAACAATGATGGCAATTTTTTCCCGTTCCAGGGGAACAGTTATGAGTCCTTGGGCTGCTTCTGCCTCAGTGAGCGGGCGTCCGATAGAGGCCAGGTCAACTTCCCCATTGAGCAGAGCAGTAATGGCGTCGTCGCTGCTGGTTACTTCGACGTTAACGTCGGTGCCCTCGTAAGCCGCCTCAAACTCCTTTTGTAGCTCCTGGGCGGTGGTTCCCATGTTGGGAGAACTTTGGACCGAGAGGGTCGTACCCGATGGAACCGCTTCCGGCAGTTCGAAGGTAGGAGCCTGGGCCAACATTGTTCCAGAAATGGCCGTCGCCCTGGCTGGAGGATGAACAGAACCGAAAAGAAGGAGGGCAGCAACAATTAACCTGGCAGAATACCGCATCGCTTTGTGGGGGTTCCAAAAGAGGTGAGCGTAAAGATTCGGCGAGCCACATTCACTGATGGAATGGATATCCCAGCTAAGAAAAATCCACTTCTCTGAAGAATGACTGACTGATCCCGAAAGTTACGCTCAAATATCTCAGTATTCGCCAGGGTAGTCAATGGGATGCATGGAAGCTGCTTAAGGCAGCAATTTTAACCCCCACGAAAACTCATGGGGTTCTTGCCAATGCTGATGTAACTAGGTCTTGTTGCCTCACCACTCTAGGCGTAATTCTGCCTGCCAGACGCGCTCTTGCAATTGCCGAAATAGGCCACATTTTTCGATGCTGTAGCAGGGCGGCTGTGCCAGGACAGCCATAATGGCCGCTTCAGCCTGTCGATCTAAGGTGCCGGTCGCGGTAGAACGCTCGATTAACTGCTGGAGCTTTTGCAGGTCGTTCTGATGGGACGGGGTGCCTGCAGAGGTCGCATCAGCCGATGAAGCGAACGATGTTTGAGAACCTGGACCTCGCGAGATATACATATACATTCCCTACGTAGCTGTGGAGCGTTGCCCTCTGTCAACTGATGCTGTTAGCGAATTCCTCAAATACCCTGTTTTCCCTCCTCCCCCAGCCCCTCCTCCCATTTTGGGAGGAGGGGAGCCGAAGTCTTCAAGGTCCCTCTCCCAAGCTTGGGAGAGAGATTTAGGGAGAGGGCCAAACTGGGCCAAGACATATTTCGCCAACAGCGTCTGGTAATTCGCCTTGAGCTTCTTTCCAGGGTGGAGGCTAACCGCACTCATCCAGAAAGTTTTGGGGAATTACCGCCAGGGGCTCAACCTTTCTATTCAACTTCTAGGTTTCCTGCCAGGGGGTAAGAAGAATCACACTCTCACGAAAATTTAAGCTTTTCCGCAGGGGGATAATAGCTGGAATGCCCGTTCTCATTCGAATAGAGACCATCAGCCCGGGGCCAGGGAAATGTAACTGAATCACGCCAGTCCCCTGGTGGCTGCGGTTGTCGGCAGGGCAGGCAAAAACGCCAGAACATCAGAGCCTATCGTCGTCGTGCCTTCCAGGTTCCGCCATAGCGGTAGCTGGGATTATCTTGACTATAGTGCTGCTGGCAGGCAGGACAGGCCAGAAACCATTGATCCGACTCATCCGCCTGGATGCGGTAGCGAATAGACGACAGGTGACCGCACAGGTCACAGGGTTTTGGCTGACGAGAGGGCATAGAGAATACCGTTTCCCTTAGTCGGTGCTACTTATTGGGGCGGGGGAGCAGGGAAGCAAAATTATGTAGTCAGCATTCAAAGACTAGGTAAACGGAGATAGGGAACTGCACTGAAGCAGTCTAAATGTAGTGCTTTTGGTTCGAAGACTTGAACCGTCCTGGGCCAGAATCTCGATGCTTAGCGTGTTTAGTTTTGCGACCCGTCACCCGCTTACGCCACATGCGAAAGCTGGAGGGTTTCATATGGCGGCGCATGATAGCAATGACCTGTTTTTCCTTAAGGCCAAACTGGGTTTCGATGGCTTCAAAGGGAGTTCGGTCTTCCCATGCCATTTCAATGACCCGGTCAATGGTTTGCAGATTAAGCTCTGGAAGTTTCATACAGGAATCGTGGCTGCGTCTGGATGAGTTGGGACACTTCCGCCCAAACCCCTTTCAAGCTAACGGGTTTTACCAGAGGATGCAGCAACGCCTCAGGCTGTGAACTTGCGGCGGCGTCTTTTGAGCTTGACTGCTCCAAGGAAGCCCAGGAGCAGCACGGAACCCAGCACAGCCGTGATCCAAATGGCGGGGATATTGCCATTCGCCAGGGCGATCGCAACAAAGGCCCACACAAAAACCAGCGAAAACGCGATATCTCCCCTGCGCCAAATCACAATTGCCCCTAGCAGTGTTGCGACCCCAATCATGATGGCCGTCCAGATGACATCGCTAAGCCCCCATCCGTTCCAGCCTGCGACATAAAGGGCTGATGCAATGTTGACGATGGTGGCCACGCTGATCCAGCCCAGGTAAATACTAAACGGAATATGGGCAGCCCATCGTCCCAAACGGGACACGCGATCGCGGCCAATATTCAGGGTCAAATAAATGCCAATCAGCGGCAGCAAAATGCCCAGCATGGCCAGAATTGAGAGGGTAAACTGCTGCAGGGTAAATAGAAAAATCCATATGATTTGAGCGACACAGGCGACGATGAGAAGCTTGTTTGCCTGCTGAATTTTACGTTCCCGCCGTCGGTCATTCTCAAACTGGTAAATACCGTAGGCAATTAATCCCAAATAGATAATTCCCCAAATGGCAAAGGCGTAGTTTTCTGGAGTGATCAGGACTCCAGACAGAATGGTGTTGGCAATTTCTCCCACATTCTGACCACCGGGTGGAAAGAAGTTAGACAACGTATTCACCAGTAAGGTGCCGATAATTGCTACCAGGGTTGCAACGGCGAGGGCCTTGCCAGATCGAGTCCGGTTTTGCAGAGTTTCCATGGTTGGGGTTAAATTGGCTTTGCCATTATCCTCCCCTGAGCTTTGCAAAATTACCACTGTCGCAAGTGAGAACGGAATCAATTCCGTAATTCACCATCCCCCTCAAAAGGTCGCGCTACGGTATAGGTAGCGTTTCGATTTAGTCTGATTAAGATTTCACAGCTGAGATCGCCTCCATGTTCCCCCGTAAACCCTCCCGCCGCCGTTTCCTTGCCACCAGTGCCGCCGTTGCCGGGGGGTTAATCGGGAGTGCGGCCTGTCGTCCGTCGATTCAATCCCAGAAAGCAACTGCAAAACCCAGGGCGTTTGCCTCTGCGGCCCCAGACCTGTCCTTGGGGCCAACCACGGCATTAGAATCCGCTGCCGAAGTCTCTTCTAACAATCAACAACCACTCCCTACCAGAGTGCTGGGCCGATCCCCACTGACAGTACCTGTCCTGGGGTTGGGAGGTTCCGCCTCTCCCCTGGCTCGTCCTGGGGCCGAAGCCGAAGCCATTGCTATCATCGAGCGAGCCTACGAGGGAGGGATCCGCTACTTTGACACTGCCGCCAATTACGGCCCTAGCGAAGAACGGCTAGGGCAGGTGCTACCGGCGGTGCGATCAGAGGTCATGATTGCCACCAAAACCAGCCATCGAGAGTATGATCTCGCCTGGCAGCAGCTCGAAAGTTCCCTGCAAAGACTCAAAACCGACTACATCGACCTCTGGCAGTTCCACGCCATCACCTACGACTGGGATGTGGATACCCTGCTGAACCCCAACCAGGGAGCTATCAAAGCCGCCGAAGAAGCTAAGGAACAGGGACTCATTCGCGCCATCGGCGTTACCGGGCACAACAATCCCGAAATTTTTGTTAAAGCTTTGAACCGCTATCCCTTCGATACTGCCCTCATTCCTATCAACGCAGCAGATAAGCATACCCCGACTTCTTTTATTGACCGGGTTCTGCCCCTGGCCCAGCAGCAAAACACCGGCATTATTGCCATGAAGGTACCGGCCTACGGACGCCTGTTTCAACCAGGAGCACTCACCGGGATGGCGGAAGCGATGGGCTATGTCCTCTCTCAGCCTCAGGTCCACTGCTGCATCATTGCTGCCGATACGTTAGATCAGCTGGAAGAAAATCTCGCTGCTGCCAGGAACTTTCAACCAATGTCGGCAGAAGCGCTAAAGGATATTGAGCAGAGGACTGCTTCTGTTTGGCAAGAGGCAAGTTTTTTCAGACAGTGGTCGTAGGGATGAACCTTTAATAAGGTGGGGACAGCCGTCTTGGCTATCCAGTAGCAACAGCATTCGCGCTCGATGGTATACCAAGTCCAGCTCGAAATCTGGAGTTTTCTCTAAGGCAAAACTCCACTTCTGGACTTGGACGAGGTTTAAAATTCAGTCGGCCCGTTTTTGGAGCTGCGGCATCAGGGGTTGTTCGGCGTTAATCCATAAAGTCGAAATGTTGTCTGCAGGTGCTCCAGCCTGGGGAGCACCCCAACAGCAGCAGCGACTACCAGGGGGAAGCGATGCTCCAGAGGTGGTTGCAGTCAGCCAAACTAACGGACGATTGGGACGCGGATCCTGAGCAGACGACCCCTTTCCCAACTCTACTGCTGCCAGGGCTGACATCACCCTGGTGTAGTCTTGCAGAATGCCGGTGTGAGCGGTCCATAGTGCTGCCGCAAATCCTGAATTCAGGGCATAGGCATATAGGGACGCGGCAGCCACCACGGCTTGCTCAAAGTTTTCTGATGACCAGGTACCCAGCTGATCCAGCGCCACGAGAACTTCTTGTCCCGAGGTCACCACTTCCAGTTCTCGGACTCTGAGCTCACCATAGCGGGCACTGGTGCGCCAGTGAATTAAACGGGTAGGGTCTCCCCAGCGATAGGGCCTCAAGGCACGGGTGATCCCCTCGGTCGAAGCCTCTATAGACCGGCTATATTGCCACTGCTGCCCTCCCTGAGCCCCCAGGGTATCCACAATGGGACAACGGTTTAGCCTCAGAATTTGGGGATAAACCACTACCGAGGCTGGGGCCGTGAAGCGACGACGACTCCAAAACAGCCCCAAAGGGGCCGCTGAGCGCAGCGTACCTCCCGACCAGTGGTAGAGACCGCGACGCTGGGTAGGTTGTTGATAGACCCATGAATAAAACTGGCCCGGTTGAATAGCTTTAACCGAAATGGTTTGTACTCCCCCCAGGGCAGCTGGCAGCTCATCCATGACCTGAAACAGAACCTTTGGCTGGCGCTGTGTATTGTCTAGCCGCAACTCAATGGTGAGAGCATCGCCAGCCGAAACGGGACGAATAGGTTGCCGTTCGACCTTCAGGCCGCTCAGGTTACGGGGCGGCAAAATAGCCGCGATTGCCAGTAACGCCAGCAGTACCCCACTCATGACATACAACCACCCTGCCAGAGTGTTGGTGGCCGCCGCAAAGAAAAAGATCGCCAATCCCAGAAGTACCCAGCCAATATAGGCCGGGGCTACCCAGCGCCGCTCTAAATAACCGCTAAAACGCTGAAACATAGTCATGGGTACGCCATTCTCAGATGATTAAGTTGAGCATACCCGCTATACCGCTTCTCTGAGTCAGGGCGACTCATTCGAGGAGGGGAGCAGGGCGGTGAGGGGGGGAGCCCCGATTCAGAGAATGGGTATTACAGCTGGATGCCGCTGCTGTTTCAATTTTTTCTTAGGGCCAGGGATGTCTCAGGGGTAAGGGTATCAAAGGCATCGCCCAGAGCGGCGGTCAGGCTCTGCAAAGTCCTGGCATGGGCCTCTTTTTCAGCCTCTAGCTGGTCGGTAAGTTCCTGACAACGAGCTACCAGGGCTTGTAGCTGGGCCTGCATACCACCTGAAGAATCCGCGGCCTCTAGATTATGCCGCAGTTCTTCGCCCACAGCGTTCCCCGCTCTTTCAGCCTGCTGCAGCTGAGCTTGCAGAGTCTGCACCTGGGATCTGAGATTTGCAGTTTCCTCCCGTCGCTGCCGGGCCTCGGTTTCGTAAAGCCGTTGCCAGTTGGCGGCACTGTTGTAGGCCTGGTCTCGATCCTTGCGAGTATCGGCCAGTTGGCGCTGCAGGGTACGCACTTCGGCTATCCACTGGGTGAGTTCTTGGGACATGGGATGTTTTCGTCGGTGTAGGAGTTGAGGTAATGGTAGCGGATGGTGGGGAGTTTGGAGAGGATGGAGGGATGGAGGAATGGGGGGATGGAGGAATGGGGGGATGGAGAAATGGGGGGATGGAGGAATGGGGGGATGGGGGGATGGGGCCATCTGCTTGATGCGTTACTCCCTCACCCCTCACCCCTCACCCCTCACTCCTCACTCATCCACCCCTCACCCCTCACCCCTTGCTCCCTTACTCCCTTACTCCCTTGCTCCCTTGCTCCCTTGCTCCCTTACTCCCTTACTCCCTTGCTCCCTTGCTCCCCTACTATCTTCGTCTCCGAATTTCCGTCGAATTCTCAAACCAGCCCTGTTTCCAGAAAAAGTAAATCAGGATGGCGGCGATAATAAACATGACCACCAGGCAGGCGACGTAGCCCCAGTACCAGTTCAGCTCGGGCATGTTGAAGGGGGAGACTTCGGGATTAAAGTTCATGCCGTAGACTCCGGCGATGAAGGTAAGGGGGATGAAGACGGTGGAGATCACGGTCAGCAGCTTCATCACTTCATTCATGCGGTTGCTGATGGAGGAGAGGTACACATCCATGAGGCTGGAGGCGATTTCGCGGTAGGTTTCGAGGATATCGACCACCTGGACGATGTGGTCGTAAACGTCCTGGAGGTAAATGCGCACGTCGGCGCTGATCAGTTCGCCACCATCGCGGATGAGGCTGTTGATGACATTGCGCTGGGGCCAGATATAGCGGCGTAGCTTCATCAGCCCCCGGCGCAGACGGTGAATTTTTTCAATCGTGGCGCGGGTAGGGCGTTCAACCACTTCGTCTTCCAGGTCTTCCAGATCCTCGCCAATGGTTTCTAATACCGGGAAGAAGCTGTCAACGATGGTATCGAGTAAAGCATAGGCCAGGTAATCAGACCCTTTGTTGCGGATGGTGCCAACGCCGCGCCAGATGCGATCGCGCACCGGCTCAAACGAGTCCCACTCCGGTTCTTCCTGGAATGTGACCAAAAACTCTGGACCGATCACAAAACTCACCTGCTCACCGGCAACGCCAGATCCGGTTTCTTTAGTGCGCACCATCTGCATAATGATCAGCACATGGTTCTCGTAGAAATCGACCTTGGGGCGGTGGGGAACATTCACCACATCCTCCAGCACCAGAGGATGCAGCTTAAAGGTGTATCCCAACTGTTTCAGCACCTGTTCGCTACCCAGCCCACGGGCGTCTAGCCAGGTGATAATTCCGGGCTTAGCGATATTACGACAATCGGACGGATTGGCCAGACGAGTGGTATGGGCTACATCGGGTCCATAATCAATGAGCACCAGTTCGGTGGGCAGGGCATCGTCGGGAATATTCAGGGTGCCGGGCAGGGCACCGGGCTCGGTGTAGTTAAATTCGATAATTTCTTCGTCTTCTTCATCCCAGCTGTGCTCCGGGTCAGTAGTCTCGTGGACTGGTTTCTCAAGACTGTCGTCTCGGTCCAAAAGGAACTGCTCAGACCGCAAGTTGGGCTGAGTCGCCAGCGGTTGTTCCTTTGATTTGCGAACCTTACGTCTCCGGGCCATGGGTTATCTCCCCAGCTTTGCCTTCAGCACTAGCATAAAGGGCGCAGCCGTAGCCGCGCCCTCTGTAGAACGGAATCAGTTCAGGATGTATGGCAGGCTACAGGGCTTACATCATCCCCATGCCGGGCATGCCCATACCGCCCATGCCACCCATACCGCCCATACCGCCCATGCCGCCCATGCCGCCCATGCCGGGATCACCAGCGGCGGGTTCGGGTTCAGGAATTTCGGCCACCAGGGCTTCGGTAGTCAACACCATACCAGCGATGGAGGCAGCATCTTGCAGGCCAGAACGCACCACCTTGGCCGGGTCGATAATGCCCGCCTGGATCAAATCCTGCAGTTCCCCGGTGATGGCATTGTAGCCAGTGGGGAAACCCTCGGCCTTGACCTTCTCAACGATAACGGAACCTTCTTGACCGGCATTGATGGCGATTTGGCGCAGGGGAGCTTCTACTGCCCGCATAACGATATCAACGCCAATGACCTCTTCAGGATCTTTCAAAGTAGCCTTCAGGTCTTCCAGCTTTTTGCCCAGGTGCAGCAGGGTAGCTCCACCACCGGGAACAATCCCTTCTTCCACGGCAGCTTTGGTGGCGCTGAGAGCATCTTCAATGCGCAGTTTGCGATCTTTCAGTTCGGTTTCGGTGGCTGCACCAACCTTGATTACAGCGACCCCACCGGCCAGTTTGGCCAACCGCTCCGACAGCTTTTCTTTGTCGTAATCAGAGTCGGTGCGCTCCAGTTCCTGGCGAATTTGGGCAATGCGCTTGTCAATATCACCCTTATTGCCAGCTTCAGACACGATGATGGTGGTGTCTTTGGTAATGGTGATCTTTTGAGCGGTGCCCAGCATGGTCAGGTCAACCATTTCCAGGCTCAGACCCACTTCTTCGGAAATTACCTGACCGCCGGTGAGCACAGCGATGTCTTGCAGCATAGCCTTGCGACGGTCACCAAAGCTGGGGGCCTTCACGGCTGCCGCATTCAGTACACCCCGAGCCTTGTTGACTACCAGGGTGGCCAGAGCCTCGCCTTCAATGTCTTCGGCAATAATTAACAGCGGCGTGCCTTCTTGAGCAATGCGCTCCAGCACAGAAACGAGGTCCTGAATCGACCCAATCTTTTTGTCAGTGATCAGCACCCTGGCGTTGTCCAGTTCGGTGATCATCCGCTCCTGGTCGGTGACAAAATAAGGGGAGAGATAGCCCCGGTCGAACTGCATCCCTTCTACGACATCCAGCTCGGTATACAGAGACTTGGACTCCTCAACGGTAATGACACCGTCTTTGGTCACCTTATCCATGGCTTCGGCGATCATCTGGCCGACCTCTTCATCGCTGCCGGCAGATACGGTAGCTACCTGGGCAATGGCGTTGCCTTCAATCGGCTTAGCCACGGCGGCAATTTCTGCTACTAGCTTGTTGACAGCCTTCTCAATGCCGCGCCGCAGGCTGACGGGATTGGTGCCCGCAGCCACATTCTTCAGGCCCTCTTTGACCATGGCCTGGGCCAGCACCGTAGCAGTGGTAGTGCCATCTCCAGCCAGGTCCTTGGTCTTAGAGGCCACTTCCTGCATCAGGCGGGCACCCAGGTTCTCAAAGGGGTCAGATAGCTCAATCTCTTTTGCAATGGTGATGCCATCGTTCACAATTTGCGGGGCACCATACTGCTTTTCTAAGACCACGTTGCGGCCCCGTGGCCCCAGGGTAATTTTAATTGCGTCGGCTAGGGCGTTGACACCTTTCTCAAGTGCCTGCCGGGAGGCCTCATCAAAGGAAACTTTTTTTGCCATGTCCTGTCTTTCTGCTCTCCACTGACAAACTTAGCACTCGACAGCCGCGAGTGCTAACCAGAGCTAGATTATCTCTGTGACGGAACCGGAGTAAGTCGCGAAAACCGAACTGTGAGGAAGGGGAGTCATGAGGGAGGGGAGAGGAGCATATTTCAGGGCTGGGTGCTGGGTGCTAGTTGGCCGCAGGCTAAAAGCCTTCACTACGGAACCACCTTAAGAAAAGACCCAATACCCATCCACCCCCCATTTCCCCCTCCCTACTCTCTACTCCCCATCCCCTATTCCCTACTCCCCATTCCCTACTCCCCATTCCCTATTCCCTATTCCCTATTCCCCATTCCCTATTCCCCTCTCCCTTCCCCAATCGTGACCGAAAAGCAAGTCCGATCCGACCGGGTCAAGGTTTTGCCGCAGACGAAGGGAATGCCAGATTCATCGGTAGCCACGTAGTTGTAAACAAATAGAGGTAACCCCAGGGGTACACCCAGACATTCTCCCAGCTGAAAGTTGGCCAGGGCACATTCGACCCGAACCTCGGCACTGTAGGGTTTATAGCCATTCTGGGCCAGGGTGTAGTATGTAAAGCCTGTTTGCAGTTGGTCGCCGAGCTGGTCGCCAATGTCCCGGCGGTAGTAAGTCATGTCGAGGGCAATGGATTCATCGCCAGCGTAAATAACTTTTTCTTGCCAGTAGACGCGCCGGTTATTGTCGGCCAGTTGTAGCCGCTTAGCGATTTCTTTGGGGGCATCGATAAATTCAAACCGAAGGGATTTGATCGATCCTTCTAAATCCTGGCGCTTGAGTTCGGCATCAAAATAAATCAGGGGGCTGGCCAGGGAAAAATTCACTTTGTCATGGTGGGCCACAAAGCAGCCTTTGCCCTGATAGGTGGTGACAAGTCCCTGGCGGGTTAGATCTGCGATCGCCCGTCGAATCGTAGTACGGCTCACCTCAAACCGTTGCCCCAGGTCGAACTCGCTGGGCAGTTTCTCCCCAGGTTCGTACAGACCGGATTCTATTTCGGAGCGTAACTTCTCAGATATATCAACGTGTTTGGGGGTGTTAGAGGACACAAATTCCTGCCGTAAAGGACTATGAAGTCATATGTCTAACCGACCGGATCTTAACGGATAACGGTATCGCCCTTAGCTGAATCATTAAAAGCGGCTACGGCTACACTTTTGGCCTACGTGCTGCTGATTCTCTCACCGATGGGGAGCATCAACCCGTTAGCCCCCAGTGGCCGCAGCAGGGCCAGGGCCTATCCCCCCATTAACCCTTGCAGCATCTCCCTGTGGCCAAGACCCCATGGCATTTGGCCAGGGCAGGGCGTATGCTGCTAGTAATGTCCGCCTGGTTTAATTTGCAGATATGTGTCGACTCCTGGCCTATCGTGGGCCGACCGTGCAGCTAGATCAGCTGATTTACCACCACGACCATTCCCTGATCGTACAGAGCTACCAGCCCAGGGAAATGGAAACCGCCATTCTCAATGCCGATGGCGTTGGTATTGGTTGGTACCATCCCACCCAAAAGACGGCACCCTTCGTTTACCGCAACACCCTGCCCGCCTGGAACGACATCAACCTGCCCCACCTGTGTCGCTATGCCGAATCGGGGGCGGTGCTGGCCTATGTTCGTAGCGCCACCCCTGGGTTAGCCGTAGACCTGCACAACTGCCAACCCTTTACCGACGGGCCTCTGTGCTTCATTCACAATGGCTACATCGAACACTTTCGCCACAACCTGTATCGCCCCATTCGCGAAAGCCTGCCCGATGACATTTATCGCACCATTCACGGGCTGACAGATTCGGAACATATTTTTGCCATGGTGCGGCAACGCATTAAGCAGTCCCGCTGTCCCCTGAACACTGCCCTCTACGAAGTTCTGGAGACGCTATCCCGCGCCGCCGCCGCCCACGGTATTCGAGTAGCCGCCAACATCATCATCAGCGATGGGGAGCACATGGTCGCGTCTCGCTACGACACCACCGGCCAGGCTCCTTCCCTGTACTGGCTGCAGAACCATCCCAGGTTTCCCAACTCGGTTCTGTTCGCCTCAGAACCTCTATTCGAAGCCGAATGGAGCCGCTGCCCCGAAAATACCTTAGTAACGGTAGACGCCAATCGTGACCTCCATTGCCAAACCCTTGCCTTTACCCCCGCTGACCAGGCCGCTTGAGCAGGGGGCTGTGGTTGAACAACGCCAACAGCTTAAGCACCATATGACCGCCTGCCGAGCCAGTACCCTGGCTCTGGTTCAGGGGCTAACGGAGGATGAATACTTTCCCCAGGCCCATCCTGATTTCAGCCCGGTGGGATGGCATTTGGGCCATATTGCCTTTACCGAAGCCCTGTGGATTCTGGAACATCTAGCCGGGCAACCTAATCCCCTGGCGGAACATCGCCTGCTGTTTGCGGCGGATGGCTTACCCAAGTCCGCCCGGGAGCAGGTGCCAGATTTGACCACCACCCTGGAGCTACTAAACCTGGTGCGGCAACAGGTCTGGGACTACCTGGAAATGGCTCCCCTGCCAGACCAACAGCGTCTCTGGTGGTGGCTGCTGCAGCACGAAAGTCAGCACCTGGAAACTCTCACGATTGTGGTGGCCCTGCATCGGCAGCAGGCAGGGCGATATTTGTTGTCTGAACCAGCCATCAACGGTCATCCTCAAAACGGTAACCGGCCTGCCCTGCCCGCATCGGAGGTGCCCAAAACTCCGATGGCGTTTATGCCGGGGGCCGACATCAGGGTCGGTTACGACGGGGTGGATGCCATCGATAACGAACAGCCACCCCTCATCGTTCAGGTCAAGCCTTTTTATATGGATGTGCATCCCGTCACCCAGGGGCAATTTCGCGCTTTTATGGCGGCTGGCGGCTATCATACTCCCGCTCTGTGGTCCTCCCAGGGATGGGCCTGGCGCTGCAAGGCGGATGTGGACCGTCCTCTTTACGGGTCGGATGATCTCGCCCTGACCGACCATCCGGTTTGCGGCGTCAGCTACTACGAAGCAGAAGCCTACGCCACCTTTGTGGGCAAACGACTGCCCACAGAACACGAGTGGGAGCGAGCCGCTTGCTGGGATGCTGAGGGCCGTAGGCGAGGGCTTTACCCCTGGGGAGATAGCTGGCCCCAGGCAACCGTGGCCAATTTTGGGGGCACAGCCGCAATGACTACCCCCGTCGGCAAGTTTTCCCCTGGGGCCACCGATACCGGATGTCACGACCTATTGGGCAACGTCTGGGAATGGACAACCTCCTGGTTTGAAGGCTATCCGGGGTTTCGGGCCTTTCCCTACCGGGGATATTCAGAAGTCTACTTTGATCGACAACATCGCGTGCTACGGGGCGGTAGTTGGGCCACTCGCCCCTGGGCCATGCGGGGGCCATTGCGGAACTGGTATCACCCCTATATTCGGGAGATTTTTGCCGGGTTTCGCTGTGTCAGTGATAGCTCGATACCCAATACAGATGGAGATTTTTAGGACGCTTTCAGGCAAAACTTTACTGCTGGATTTGGATCGGGTTTGAGACCGTTTCTGCCAGGAGAATTCTTGAAAAGAAAAATACCACCGAGTAGGGGCGTAGGGCCTGCGCCCTTTGGACGGGCCTCACAAAACAGGTAATTTTGTTTCAAGAGATCTCCTTAGGAATGGGGTTCAAAGCATGGGTATAAAGCCAGCAAACTTGAGATTAAGAGGCCATTAACGTCTTTTTGCCAGGGTTTTGGCCAGTTTAAGGTCTTCCTCGGCAGTTTTAACAAACAGGTGGCACAATGCAAACAGCTTTTTCTAGCCCGTGAGGCGCAGTCAATCTCCCAATATCAAGGCTGATTTGACGACTTCTCTGCTTCCCTGGCGACAAAGTTGCTGTACATTGACCGTCCCTAGGGGCGGTGCTGTTTCTCTAAAGTGATGTTTCATGGCTTCATCTAACTCCTCTGCGATCTACCCAAAAACTGCGGATGCACAACAATCTTCCATTCGCTGCGATCGCATGACCCTTGAATATCTCCTCCCCACCACCAATGCCGCTCCCCAAGCCGATGGGGCCGACGTCATTGCGGGGCTGACCAGCCGTCCCAAAGCGCTCCCCCCCAAGTACTTTTATGACGACCGTGGTTCTCAACTGTTTGAGCACATTACCGAGCTGCCCGAATATTATTTAACCCGCACCGAAACAGAAATTCTTAACCGCTATGCCAGCGCCATTGTGCGCATGACCGGCCCCTGCGAACTGGTCGAACTGGGTAGCGGTAGTTCTACCAAAACCCGCTATCTGCTCAACGCCATGGACCAAGCTGGCTACGATCTCCACTACATTCCGGTCGATGTCAGTGGTGGCATGTTAGAAGCAACCGCCCAGCAGTTACTGACTGAGTACGACAATCTCAGCGTTCATGGCCTGGTGGGAACCTACCACCTGGCATTACAGCAGCTGCCTCAACCCCAACGGCCAGCCCGCATGGTGGCCTTCATCGGCAGTACATTAGGAAACCTAGCCCCGCAACCGTGCCATCAGCTGCTGGACAAAATTAGCTCGGTTTTAAATCCGGGGGACTATTTTCTCCTCGGAGTCGATCTCGAAAAAGACCCAGAGGTTCTGCATCGGGCTTACAACGACAGCCAGGGCGTAACGGCTGACTTTAATCTCAACATGCTGCACCACCTTAACTGGCGCTTTCAGGGCAACTTTCAGGTCGAGCAGTTCGAGCATCGGGCGATTTATAATGCCAATGCCAGCCAAATTGAAATTTACATTGACAGCCTGACAAGACAGGAGGTGACCCTCAAAGCGCTCGACCTAACCGTTACCTTCGAGGCCGGAGAAGCACTCTTAAGCGAAATTTCTCGCAAATTTAAAATCAACGCTTTGGCTCAGGAACTGGCGGCTGTGGGCTTGAATTTCATCCAGGCTTTTACCGATGACCGGCAATGGTTTGGCTTGCTCTTATTTCAGAAGTAGAACAAATTGCGTAGTTGGGTGATGTGCCCAGCTCCTTGAAATCTGAACAGGCTCCGTGTGAACCTCTTCAGCGTTGGCCCAGCCCTGTCAACCCTGAGCAAGACTATGGGTTTCAGGGGATTGGGCACCCATTACGTTCCCTCACCCTCTGCACAAGAGGCCGGATTTTTTGCCGAAAGAAGAGACATTCTAACCTGGCAAACTTCCGCAACATTTATTCATCTAGCAGCCGTTATACTTCAAGTATTTCTAAGGGTTATAGCACTCATAGATTTCCCCTGTTTATGATAAAGCTATAAGGCTCAACCACCCGGAGGACAGTCATGGACAGAACACTGCTGACACTACTGTTGCTGAGTGCTTTTTTAATCAGTCTAGCTGCTCCCCTGGCTACCATGACCGTTGCCGCTATCCTATCGTTGACAACTCTGTGTACCTGGGGGTCATGGTCTCTATTGAGAGGGGCTGAGCAACCCCAGCCTGAAGTTCAGCGGGTGTGGGACGAGAGATAGGGAAAGTGCCGCGCCATTTCACTGGTACATCACACGATTAGTTTCGCAACATCAGTTTCGCAACATCAAAGATGCTCGGAGTAAAGATGCTCGGAGTGTTGGGTTCCCCTGGCGCTCCACCTAGCCTATGTTGCAATACTTGCTGCGCGAAATACTAGGGCGTGTTTTAAAAGCCAGTCAAAGCCTCATTCTCTCGTATGGGCAATAATACGGGAAATAAAGGGTTGCGGTAGGTTTCAAAACAGACCCTAGGTCTTTTGATGTACGTCGTACTCTGATCGCAATAGAGACATAATGTACATCGAGTGGTAACTATCTTCAGTTTTTAGGGCTTCCCTCAGGCAACCTTCCAGCACGAAACCCTCGCTTTCGTAGAGATGTCTGGCCCGTGGGTTAAACGCTTTCACATCTAGCCAGAAGCGATGGGCTCTGTAGATTTCAAAGACCATGCGTTTTAGCTGCTTCAGGGCGGCGCGGCCAAAGCCCTGGCCCTTTTCAGTCACCACAATGCGGCGGAGCAGAATACTGCCGTTGGGATTGTTAAGCCCTTCCAAAATGGCATAACCGACCCGTCTTGGCGGATCTGAACTCTCCAGAATGAAATGGGCTTGGTCAGATGACTCAAGGGCTGCCTGATGCTGCTCATAGCTCCACTGGCCGACATAGGCCAGATTGTTAGCATGACGTTCGGCTGCCACAACAAACGGCAAATCGGCAGGCAAGCAGGGGCGTAACGTAACTGATGAACCAGCGGCAGAAAAAGACATTGCTCAAGGTCAGCCTAAAACGGAAACGGTTTATAAGGAATCCACTGCGCCCACAGCTTAGCCAGGGTACCGTCAGTCAGTAATTGATTAAGGGCCTGGTTTAAGGCCTCAAGTAACTCTCGGTTGCCGGGTAATACGCCCACCCCGAAGGGTCTCTGGGTAGGTAATTGCAACGCCACCCGAAACCTGGGATCGTCCGCCTCCAGGGTAAGTAGAATCAAGGCATCCTGAATCAGGGCGTCAATATCTCCCGACTCTAAAGCTTTGATCATGGCGGGCAATCCCCGTTCATGCCCCGGAAAGGTCACCAGTTCTAAATCAGGAAAATCTTCGGCCAGGGCCAGGTTGGTGCTGTGGGCCAGCGCCCCTAACCGCTTTCCGGCCAGGTCGCTGATCTGGTAGATGGGGCAGTCCTCTCGCACCAGTACGGCTTCATCGAACCGTCCATAGGGACGGGTAAAGTCGGCCCAGGCTCGGCGTTCCTGGGTAATGGCCTGGTTGTACCAGACCACGTCGTAGTCGTCGGTATCGCCCAGGGCAGTGTAAAACTTGTCCATCGGCAGATCAAACCAGCGAGGTTCAACCTGCAGAATGCCGCAAACCGCCCTGGCGACGGCGGGTTCATAGCCCAATCGCTCGCCATTTTGCACAAAACTCAGGGGACGGGTATCACCACAGTCACTGGTAATGATGGTGAGTTGCCCAGGACGAACCGTCGTAAAACTCATGGTCACCCTCCGCGTGTCACCCTAATCCTGCCACTAAACTGCCGCTCCCGTCGGTAGATTTTGATGGGTTTAAACCAAGTCCAGCTCGAAATCTGGAGTTTTCTCTAAGAGTAGTCCAACTAATAAAACATCCAAGCTAGGCCCACCCTCCGGGAAGCAAGCTACATCCCCCAACCCCTTCTCCCCAGGGGAGAAGGGGAGCCGGATTCAGAACCCCTCTCCTTCAGGGAGAGGGGCAGGGGTGAGGGCGGAGGGTCACGGCAAATGGATAGTAATTTTGCAACTTCTCAATATTGGCTGGTAAAGCTAGGTCCCCGGGGTTGCCAAGAGGGGAAAAATCTGGTCTAACAGAGACATGAGTTCCCCCCCCGAGATCCCCTTCCTGCAATCCCACGCCCTCCCTGA